>OBAR01001309.1_pt1 | contig 21886 bp, 16 predicted proteins | sample 1517911 | NCBI WGS metagenome assembly OBAR01 (sample SAMN04571709, study PRJEB22368) | human gut metagenome | biome: human gut; material: stool | host: Homo sapiens | place: Luxembourg | collected 2012-10-26
GGTGCTGCCCGAAGATGACAACCTGCTGGATAATCAGGACTTGTGCCTACTCTTCAAGGTGAGTATCAAGACCCTGCAACGCTACCGGGCTATCGGTGCGCTGCCGTATTTCACAATCAGCGGAAAAGTGTACTACAAGGCTTCCGATGTCCGGGAGTTCATCAAGGAGCGGTTCAGCGTCACCACGCTGCGCCAGTTCGAGAAAGAACACTGCATGAAGAAAAAGAAGTGAATTAAAAAGCCGGGGCGGTTCTGCTCCGGCTTCGCTTTTGTTTTATGGCTTGTCTAATTTGTCGGCTTTCTCCCTTAGCTGATCGGCTTGCTCGTTTAACAGCCTTGCCCGTTCCAACGCTTCCACCTGCTTCCTGCTGCGGTATTCAAAACCTTTTACCGAATCGGTCAGGCTTTGGATGAAAGCGTTATCCCGTTCCCTGCTGAACTTTGTTTCCAGCAAATCAAGGCTGCTGCCGTCTGTCTTTCCTTTCATCAGGATATAGCGGTATTTTATATCATTGTCCTGTAACCGCTGCATTCTTTGTATAAACCGCACATTCAATGCAAGCGACACAAGGCAAATGATTATCCCTGCTGAAAGAAGAAAGAACTTGGGTTTCAAATAGGGAGTTACCCGGTATGTCAGTTTGCCGTACCATGAAACGGGCGTTGTTTCCCCGGTCGGTGTATCATCAGCCGGGAACAACCCCTTTAACCGCTCCTTGAAATATCGGTGCGAGGTCACGATAAGCCCCTTTATATCTTCAAGGTCTTGTTTTTGGTTCTCGGACTGCCCTTTCCCTATACTGCCGATTTGGTTTAGAATCTCCTGCACCATGTTTTCAGTAATGCCGGATTTGCCTTGCATTTCCGAAATGCGCTGTTCGATAACGTCCAGTCGGTTAATCGTTTCCTCCCGGCTGGCTGGTGTTACCTGCTTCTCCTGCCGTTCTTTCAGTTCCGTAACCATAGAGAGAAGCCCCTCCAAAATTAAGTTATTTTCCATGTTCCTATAATTTTAAGTGTCGTTTCTTTTTCTTCTTTTTTCTTTCACCGGGATTGTCGGGCGTTTCATCAGCCGGAGAGGACGGGGCAGAGAACAGACCGCCCAAGCCTGCCAGTAACGGACTGTCGGCTTTGTCCGGTGTCTGCGCTGGCTCCTGAACAGGTGCGAAAACCGTCTGTCGGTTGCTTCCGGTAGTGTTCAGCCCCGCATCCCCGAAACATTTATCCAGCTTGGAGAAACTGAAACTGCGGTCTATCTCCGAACCCTTGAACGTGTATCCACCTTTGGAAAAGGATATGCCCTGCACTTCGCCAGTCTGTCCCCTGTACTTGAAATGAATCCCGATACCCTTTTCTGCCAGCCGGGTTTGTAACTGCTGCCAGTTCCTTGATTTCCCGATTTCATCCTTTACGGCATTGTAAATCTCGTATTTGGATTTGTCCGGCTCTCTCAAACGGTGCTGCTTTACATGCTCCTTGCCTTTAGCGAAATAAAGCCCGTGTTTGGCTTTCAGCTTCTTGCATACCTGCTCGTTGCGGTACATGTCGTTCCTGTCCGAAATGGTCTTGCCGTTGTTGTCTATGCGGTTGAACACGATATGCACGTGCGGATGCTCCCGGTCTTGGTGGCGCACGATGATGTACTGCGTATCGGTGATTTTCATTTCACGCATGTACTCCTGCGCGAGCTGTACCATTTTCTCGTCTGTCAGCTTGGGTGCGTCCACCGGGGAATAGCTCAGCGCAATATGTCCGACTGGCTTTTTCAGGTCAGGGTTCATCCCGGCTTGCAGTATGAAACTGCGTATGATGTCCCGGTTGCTTTCCGCTAACACTCCCTCTGCATGAAGCAAGGCTGCCTGTTCCTTGCCCAGCACGTAATTTACACAGCCCTTAAATCCGCTTCCCTTTTTTATTTTTCCAATCATTCGACAACTGGTTTATGATTTCGACAATCCTGTTTTTCACTTTCACCAGTTCCACCGCCACCAGTGCGAACCCTCCGGCATTCGCCCGGTGCGCCAGTTGGTTGATGTTGTTGGCTTCGCCCGCCAGCCTGCGGATAGTGTCCGCATCCTGCCTGTTCAGCCGGGGCGTTACCTCTGCCGAAACGACCGCCTGCCGGACGTACTCGCTGACACGCAGCCCGGCTTCGGTGGCTCGCTTCCTGATTGCGTAGAACTGTAACTCGGTCAGTTTCGTGCTGACTACCCGGTTCTGCTTGTCTATCCGGCTTTTTGCCGGGCGACCTCCCGGTTTGTTCTTTATCCCTGTCATACGTTTTTGCTTTTAGGTGGTATCTTAAAAATTGCGACCAACGGGAGAAATTTTCTTTGCGTTAAGCAAAGCAAGGTGTTTCGGTCTACCGAAACATAACCTTGCTCTCCCTAATCACACAGCCTGCCGTCGGTTCATGCCGCCAGCCTTGCAGGTCACATCCTTAGCCCTCGCTTTCTTTTTTCACCCGGATTTTGTCTGTTATCATGCTCCGGCTGGGGCTTGTCGGTAACTGTCAAATCTTGGGATTGCTTCACTTTAAGGCTACGCAGATAGTCGTTCAGGTCATTGTGACCGCTGTACAGGTGTGATGCGTCACGTACACGCCATTTGTATTCCTGCCTTATGGCTTCAACCGCTTTCCTGCCTGCCTCGTCATTGTCAAGCATACAGTGTATATGCCTGTAACCAGCCAGTGGATATAAGGCTTTATCTACGTTGGCGGTGGAGTTCAGGATAACATAATCCTGCCAGTCGGTACAGGGCATACCCGGGCTTTCCCGCTGCCGGATAGTGAGGAATGAAAGATAGTCCATAAAGCCCTCGAACACGAAACAGGTATCTCTTGGCTCTCCCTGCTGCCTTATATGGGTGATGTCTTTCGATGTGCTGCCCTTGAAACGGGGATTGCGAAGCTCGTAACCTCCTGAATCATTCCTGAACGCCAGCGCAAAATAAGGCTTCCCACCGATGCGGTAATACATTTCCTGCACGTATGGGACTACCGTTCCGGGGGAAATCCCCCTTTCCTGCAAGTAGCGCATGAGTGCCGGATTCTGTAACGGCTGTATTCTGCGTATCTCTATCGGGCTGGCTGCCTGCCTTTTCGTGTCCCTTTCGGGCAGGTCTTTCCCGTGAAAGGAAAAAGGGGCGGTGTCGCCCTGCTCCAGTCGGCAGATAGCACCGTAGGCGTTGCACCCATTCTGCTTCATCACAAGGTCGATGAGCGTCCCGCCCTCGCCAGTTCCGTAGTCACACCATAGATTGGCGTTATAATCCACCTTGAAACTCGGCGTGTTGTCCTCCCGTAAGGGGCTACGGTACATCCCGTAGCTTCCCTTTTCCGTGACGGGCTGGATTCCTAAAGAGTTCAGGTAATCCTTGATACTGATATTGTTGGCTTCCTTATAGGTCATAATCTTTATTTTTTTGATGTTGATAAATTGCAGTAGCACAGTAAGAAGTCAGTAAGAAGAAAAGTTACTATGTTTCTGCGCATAATTCTTTTTCTTTCAGTGGATTATCTCTTATGCAGTAAGATAAGCAAGTTATTTCTTCAAAAGAAGATAGAAATATAACCCTGATAAATCCTGCGTTTTTTCTTTTTCCAAACTTTTCCAAAAGTTTGCGGTTTTATCTTACTGCTTACTGCGCTATTGTTAAATATCTGATATACAGGTTATAAAATAAAAATATATCTTACTATGGCAGTTACTGCGTTGCAGTAATAACCAATCGTAAAATGACCGTGCTAACCGTAATCGCTGTTTGTACAGGATGTTGGAACAGGCTTTATCCTATACCCATATACCGAATAGGTCTGTTTGTCGATACGTTTCTGTACCCGTTTGAACCCGGCTTTGCGTAACGCTTCCCCCAGCCGTTTTTCGGATAGTTGCATGGGGCATATATCCCGTAAGCGTGCCAGTATCTGTGCCGTTGTCATAAAAAACAGAGCTTCTTCCCCCTCTGTCGGCTTCTCAAAGTATTGTGCCAGCATCTCGAACTCGACCGTCTGCACCTCAAATTCCGCATTTGTCAGGTGCAGTTCCCCAATCTCCGCATCATTGAACCAGTAGCGTACGCCCTGACGGTACAGGTACATGATTTCGGAATAGACGTTATCCATGCGGATGCTTTCTGCCGTGGGCTTGTCTATGCGCAGCACCTCGAACGGCAAAAAACGCCTGCTGCCCGTCGGGTCGGTCAGGAACTCGTTGCCGTTCACCGAAGCCATGAAGCTGGCGAGGTGGGGGTATTCCTCTATATAAACATCATACGGTCTGCGGTACTTTACCGCCGGGGTGGTGATAAGGTTCTTCAATGCGTTCTCGTTCTGCTTGTTGAGTTCCTTTAGCTGGTCGTCAATGTTGATGAACAGGTATTCGGCTATCAGTGTCAGGATGTCTTTGCCCTGCGGGTCTATTTTTCCGGTGAACAGGTAGTTCTTAAGCGGTGTCGGGCAAAGGTTGTCCAGCCACCACGATTTAAACTGTCCCTGCTTGTCCCCGGTCAGCACCAGACAGGTATGATTCTGACACCCCGTGTCGTTCATCGCGTTGGCTACCACACCGATAAGCCATTTCGTGAAATATTCCTCCCATTTGCCAGGGTTGGCTACCTGTACCGTGTTCAGGAGCCTGCCGATATGCCCGTGTTCGGTTGGATTGAGAAGCGGCAGGGCGTTGAAGTATTCCCGTATGGGATGTACCTTTCTTGCGAAATCGCTTTCCAGTATGGTACGGATGTTGTCGGCAGAGGTGACAATACCAGCGGTCGCATCCAGCCTGCGCCTGAACGAGTTCAGAACGAATTTTGTAACGGGCTGGTACAAGCCCGAAGAACTTGCAGCCCGGTATTCCGTCCGGCTCTTTACGGTGTTGAACCGGAAATCGTACAGGACGTTCAATAGGCTTTCGATGCGCTCGTTCTTGGACTGCCAGCCCTCGATATGCCGTGCATCGTCACTTCTTTTCTTTTTCATCGGGAAGTCTGTTAGAAGCCGGGACATACTGCTGCTGTATCCACTTTTTGAGTTCCTCCATGTCAAAACGCAGGGTACGCCCACGCTTGACGCACGGTATCATCCCCTTACTGGCTAAATGATACAGGTAATTGACCGAATACCCGGTTATGCTGCTGGCAACGGATATTTTGACTAACACAGGCTCTTTTCCGTCCTGCCGTTCTTCGGGCTGTGCGCCCATGACCGGGGCAATCATCTTTTCGATGTTCTCCAGCCGTTTGAAAATTTCTTCGAAAGGATTGTTCATAGGTGCTTATTTTTTGAATTAGCACCACAAATAAAATAAGAAAAATCTGTAAAAAACAAAGCGTCAGCCGTTTGGAATCGCTTTGCTTCGCTCTGCACCAAATTAATGTCGGCAAATGGAAAACGGCTTTGTGTTCATTACCTTACCTATTTAGGGAGTGGAGAAAAAACAGGTTTTTTGTTATCGGTTCATTTCTTTCGTGTTGTTGGGTTGGCGGTGGACATTTTCGGACATGCAAGGTCATTTGCGGACAGGAAGAAACAACCTGTCATTCAGCCTTATATATTTGCACCAGTGAAGAAAAACGGAGTATTGACAAGAATAAATATATCGGTTATGGAAATAGTGACGATTGAAAAGAAAACGTTTGAACTATGGAAACAGAGGTTTGAAAATTTTGTGGGTCGTGTGGATGCGCTCTGCGTGCCTTTACGCAGGAAGCGTGACAAGTGGCTGGATAACTGCGAGACCTGCCGTTTGCTGAATGTTTCAGCCCGGACGATGCAGACTTACCGTGATACGGGAAAACTGCCTTATTCGCAGATTAACAATAAGATTTACTACAAGGCTTCGGACGTGGAAGCCTTTCTGCTCGACCAAGTAAGGGACAATTCTAAAAAGTAGGCGTATGGATTTGATAACGAAAGATTCCGAAACCACGCTGGTACTGTTTTCCTCCCTCGACAGGGTGCTGGAAAACGTGGAGTATGTGGTAATGAACTATCGCCCGGTATTGAACGGTGAACACTACCTGACGGGCGATGAGGTGTGCAGGCGGCTTTGCATCAGCAAACGGACGTTGCAGGATTACAGGGACACGGGACTGCTGGGGTACGTGCAGCTTCCGGGAAAAATCATCTACCGGGAAAGTGACATCATGGATTTGTTGGAAAGGTTCTATCAGAAATGAAATCTTGAAAACATGAAATCTTGTTTTATTGCTTTCTTGAAATATTGAAGTATTGAAATATAGCTGTCTTGTTTTCTATATTGTTTGGTTGAAAGCCAGCAATCACGGTTTCTTGAAAACTGTGTTGCTGGCTTTGATTATTCAAAAGTTTAACCTTGTACTTCTAAATATATTTAATTGAATTTGTATCTTTGCTTTCATTTAACTTTGTAATATTTATGGGAAATTCAATCAAATTATTTATTTCATATAGTTGGACTAGCCAAGACCATGAAACTTGGGTACTTAACCTTGCAAAAGAATTAGTCGAAAATGGAGTTCATGTCATAATTGATAAATGGGACTTGAAAGAAGGACAAGATTCCTATTCTTTTATGGAAAAAATGGTTAGCGATACAGAAATTCAAAAGGTTTTAATTATTTCTGATAAGAAATATGCAGATAAAGCGAATGGAAGAGATGGGGGCGTTGGTACTGAAACACAAATAATTTCTGCTGAAGTTTATAAAAATAGGCAACAAGAAAAATTTGTTGCTGCTGTCGTTGAACGAGATGAAACAGGTGAAGCTTATCTGCCAGTATATTACAAGTCAAGAATCTATATAGATTTTTGTGAGCCAGAAAATTATGCAGATAGTTTTGAAAAATTACTTCGTTGGATATATGATAAACCTTTATACAAACGTCCTCCTATAGGGAAACAACCTGCATTTCTTAATGAAAGAGATGATATTGCTTTGGGAACCTCATTTCTATCTAAAAGGGTGCTATTGGGATTGAAAGAAGCAAAACCATATGTAAATGGTGCTATTGAAGAGTATTTGGTTACCCTCTCAACAAATATTGAAGCTTTGAGAATAGATTGTAAACCAGAAGAATATGACGATAAGCTGATTGAGAAAATAGATGCTTTTATACCTTATCGTAATGAATTTATTCAAATTTGCATTTCTGTTTGCCAATACTCTGATGATATAAAAATTGATAAATTCTATCATTTCTTTGAAAAATTGATACCTTATTTTAAAAAACATGGAACTGGTAGCTTTTATGAACATGAGTTTGATGTCTTCAAGTTTATAGCTTATGAACTGTTTTTGTACTATGTCGCTATACTATTGAAATATGAAAAATTTATAGATTTGGATGAGTTTTTAGATAAACAATATATGGGAAGTGAAGATAGTTATGGCTATGATGTAGAGGGGTATTTGATATTCTATAATTATTTGAAGTCATTAGATTATAGAAATAGGCGGCTAAATTGCCGGAAATTGTCTTTGTTTGCAGATATAATAAAAGAAAGAGCAAAACATTTGAGTATTGATTTTTCTGATTTGATGCAAGCTGATTTTGTGCTTTTTTTGAGGGCGGAACATTTAATACACAATGATTGGAGAAGATGGTATCCTCAAACATTGATATATTCGGAATATAGAAGAAAACCAATGGAAATTTTTTTTAGAGCTCAATCTAAGAAATATTTTGAAAAAATGAAATGTGCTATTGGTTTTGATGATGTACAAGAATTAAAATCTTTTATAGAAGAATATTATACAGAAAAAAGGGATATTCCAAGGTGGCAACATTGTTCTTTCAGTCCTAAGGGATTGGCTAATAGTGATAATTTATGTTCAAAAAGATAGAGGGGGGGAGAAGATGGATAATAGTTCTTCTTCCCCTTTGGATGTTTAGAGTGCAAGCTGTTCCTCGACAGCTTGCATATCCCTTAATATCGTTTGGTCTAATACCTTTGCATAATGCTGCGTCATTCGGGTGGATGAATGCCCCAGCATTTTAGCCACGTTCGGCAGTGACACGTTATTAGCCAGTGCGATAACCGATGCGAAACTGTGCCGGGCTGTGTGCGTGGTCAGGTTCTTTTTAATACCGCACAGGTCGGCAATCTCTTTCAGGTAGCTGTTCATCTTCTGATTGCAGGGAACGGGCAACAAAGTTCCTTTATCCATGCAGTAAGGATTATCCTTATACTTTTCAAGTATCTGTTTGGGAATGCTCAAAAGCGGGATGTTACAGAGGTTGTTTGTCTTTTCACGGGGTTTCACTATCCACTGGTTGCCGTTGCTGTCCTCTGAAATGTGTTCGGGGCGCAAGTTATACACATCTATGAATGCCAGCCCGGTATATACGCAGAAGATAAAAACATCCCGTACCAGTACCAGCCGTTCAATCCTGAACTCTTTCTGCCATATCCGGTTTATCTCGGCTTGGCTTAGGAACTGTTTGTTTACCTCCACCTCGTGAAACTTGATTCCGGCAAACGGGTTCTTTGTCAGCCACTCGTTGGCAATGGCAAGGTTTATCACTTTCTTAAAACATTTCATGTACCGGATAACGGTATTCTGTGCGCAATGCTTCTCCGTCTTTAGGTATAAATCGAATTTGCGTACCAGTTCCCCGTTTACCTCACGCAGTAACATATCATCTACCTTGTAATCCCGTTTAACCAGTTCCATGAGGTATTTAAGGCAATTGTCGTAACGTCTTACGGTGATGTCGGCATAGTCTGTCCCGATTAGCTTCCGGCAGTTGTCATTATGTTCCTTGAATACATTATACAATGTCTTGAAAGTTTCGTCCTTTCCCTGATAGCGGTTCACTATGGCACGTGCGGAGATAATCTTTCCCTCCAGTTCCAAGTCTTGGTAAATCTGATAGAATTTCACACGCAGGGCGTCAATGTAATGGTTAAGTTCTACGGAGTTTCGGTCTTTGCCTGTCGATTTCTCTTTTTCCTGCGACCAAAGTGGGACTTTTATGCTCCGCTTTAGTTGAAGTTCCACGTATAGACGGTCATAAGTGACACGCACACGCACGGGTGCTTCCCCGTTTTTTAACAGTTTGCTACGCTTGATGAAGAACAACACGCTGAATCTTTTTCTTTCCATACGGCTCAATTTTTAATGATACAAAGTTAGGAAATCGAACCGAGAACCCTGTAATGTAAAATAGTGCAACGTGCTGTAAAAGAATGAAGTAAATACTTCGCAGTGGAACATTCCGGGCTTTTAAAAACAGTCCCTTGAATAAGGACGTATGGTTTGCTTCAATCCCACTAATTTTGCCTATTCTTGGAAAAGAAAAATCCCCGAACTTCTTTGAAATTCAGGGATTTACATCGTTTTGCCTTCTTAAAAAGTGGTGCCACCAGGAATCGTAATTAATTCACAAGTGGCTGTATATCTTTACTTTTCAGAAATAGCGTAAGAGTAATCTCCTCCTATTGCTCCACCGTTGGACTTCTGCGTTTTGCGCACCATTGCAGCGGATGATTTCTTGGGGCAAAGGTAGTGAATTAGTTTGAACTTTTATCGTTATTATCTTTCAATTTCTTGATTTCCTTATCAAAATCGCTTTCAAGCAGTTCCATTTCACGTTTGCGATAGATGGCAAACTCCTTTTCAGCCTTATCTATTGCCTGTTTATGTGAAATACTACCCTTGCCAATCAATACCTTCCGTTTGTGAGCAATAATCTGGTTGTCCAGTGCCTCTATCCAATCTTTCATTGTCATAGGATTCATTTCCAATGCTTGGAACTCCGCAAAATCCAGAAAACCTGAAACAAGCAGATTTAGACGTTGGAGTTCAATCTCAGACAAATAGTTCTTGGCTATCTTCACATCATCTTTGGTCACATAGTTGCCCTTGAAGTTAGTCATTCCGACAAAAGGTTTTTCATTATCCACACGATTGTATATAATTTCTGCTGCAGTATTTTCGTGGACAGCGTAATGCAACTTGTTTTGTACGGTGGCGAAGAACAATTTCGTCATTTCATCGCGTGGGTCATAATCCGTGGCCGTAGCATAAATATCTGTGACTTGTTGGTAGAAGTTGCGCTCACTACTACGAATATCCCTGATGCGTTGCAACAACTCACGGAAATAGCGATTGCCGCCTTGCTTCAATCGTTCATCATCCATCGCAAACCCCTTTTGGATATATTCGTGAAGCCGCTGTGTTGCCCATCGGCGGAAACGGGTTGCAACCTGAGACTGCACACGATAGCCCAAAGCGATAACCATGTCAAGATTATAGTGGTCAATGTTGCGTTTTACCTGACGATTTCCTTCCTGACGAACTAACAAGAATTTCTTGTTAGTTGCTTCTATGGCAAGTTCTTCATCCTTATAGATGTTATCTACATGCTGGCTAATGTTCTGTTGTGTAGTACAATAAATTTCTGCCAACTGATTTTGTGTCAGCCACAAATCTTCATTAGTAAAGCGCACAGACACACGAGTTATATCGTTATCGTCTTGATAGAGTATTATTTTGTTTTTTTCGTTCATAATATCATTTTAAATTATTGAAGACAATGGCATATTAGACGATACAAGATATATGCCTTCTAAATAGTCTTGTTTTTTGGTCTTGTCTGATTTAGCATAGTTTACATCATAAAATTTCTTTAATGTCTGATTTGCACTCTGTTTTCTTCCTTTAATACCATCTTTGGCAATAAAATAGTTTATCATCACTTTAGATAAAACTTTAGGTTGTCCAGGTATTTCAATCAACCTAAGTTCATCACAAATTTGGATGTCAAATTTATATATATGAATATCGGGGGCAGGAGTGTTTAATGTAAATGTTACCTTATCATCGATCTTTAATACCTGATTAGATTTAGCTTGAGCCAATTCCTTAAGAGTATCCAAGCATTTTCTAACTTCACTTTCAAATTTAACAACATCGTAACTATCGTGACTGGATGAATTCAATATGAATTTTCGATAATCGTCCAAATCTTCAAATAAAGACAAATCTAATATGCCACTTTCTAAAGCATATTGCTTACAATTTTGAATCATGCCATTTAGGTCGAGACATGTATAATCTTTTGTAAACAGCCATTTGGGAGGGAGAAAGCGTTTACAAAAAGCCTCAGCCTCTTTTCGCAAGAAATTTCCTGCAATCTCAAATTTATGTTGTTTAATATAATGTTCAGCTTCTTCAAGATAACTTTTGCTTGTTCTTAAATACGGAGATTTTGAGTCATTCATATAAATTTCCTTATACACCCACTCATTATGGCTTTTCTTGGTTTTATGCTTGAAGTACTCAAAAAACATCTTGTCGTGAGTAAACAGATATATCTTATACTTGTCTGATATTTTTAGTAAGAATTCCACAACTTTTGCCCGGTTACTCATATCAAGGCTAATAAGCATATCGTCAAGAGCAAGGAAACGACCGTCAGCAGGTTTATCTAAATTTAATAAGGCAAATCTAATAGACAATGCTATTGCCGTTAATTTCGCTTCATTGAAATAAGTCTGAGGCTTTATTATCTTACGTAGACTTCCATCTAGTAATTTCTCGGAAATTTCTAAACCGATGAATGGCTCATTTAGTTTCTTGTATGATGATTTACGTTCTTTTATTTCCCTATTCTCTTTAACTATTTCTATTATATTGTCATACTTTAGCCAATACTCATTAGAATCTTCTTCAGGCTTGTCATAATTTGAGTCGTAGCGTAATCTGATAGCCAATTCGTTTTCATCTGCATCTTTAAAAGAGTCATTATATATATCTGATGCATATAAATTAATGTCTTCAACTACACTTCTAACAGTTTTATTAAAATACTCAATGTTCGAAATATAATCAGGATGTATGTGTCGTCCTCTTTTTATGATAGAAGCTGTTATCGTATCGTACATTTCTCCTATATGAAGTCCAGTACGTTCATCTTTGCAGAATGGCAATATGTCTTTAATAAATACAGGAAATAGGTTTATCCTTTGGGAATTTCTGAAATTAAAAAAGTGGAATAAGAATTGATGATTAATAAAACAGCCGTTAATATCAGCAGGAAGCGGGTGTACTCCTCCTAATAATTCTGTATTGTAGCCATCTTTATCAATGCGGTATATCCATGGATGATTGTCTGTAAAATCGATAACTATTTCAGAATCTGCCGCCAAATTGTTTGTATTTTTCAAACATTGTTCACTAGTAGCATTAAAATACTTTTTCCCAATATCACTTTTTAATGGAGCTTGGAACATACAATGTAGGGCGTAGTAGATGGATGATTTCCCACTACCATTTTCTCCATACATTAAAAGGTTTTTACCTTCCAATACTAATTCAAAGTCATTAGGGAAAGCTTTAAAACCTAAGATGTGTATTTTGTTTATTGCTGGCATACTATTCTTCAATTATAAGTTTGAGTATTTCTGGACTCCTTAATGTAAATAAATCCAAACGATTTCGTATAGGATTATCCGTCTTTTTGATATTCATAAATACATCAATGATCACATCTGCTTTTTCATTGTCTGAAGATAGGTGTGTAATCGGTTTTATGAGTTTCAATGCAGAGTCGATTATATTGATTTCTTGCTTTTTCATATGTTCTTCAAAGTATAATTCATATACGCAGCCATCTAGGATTTTATCGAAAAACGATGCTATGGTTTCATTCGAAACTATATCTGTTAATTGTTTATTCTTTTTCAAAATAGAGATGTACTCTGCCAAATTAGATATTAAGACTTGTTTTTCACCAGAAGATACAATTATAGGAATGGAATTTAGAACTTTTGCTGTTATATTAGTATTTGTACTTGTTTGTTTTATAAAAAAATTAACTAAAGTAGAATTTAATAACCCTAACAAATATTTTATGTTTACTGTACCATCTAATGAGATGTAATTTGTAGAGTTTGCACAATACACATATTTATCTATGAGTGTTGCAATAATTCTCACTTTTGAATCCACACCAGTTATACGCTGTAAAACGATTCTAGGACAAGATATCTCTGATTCTCTTTTGGCGGATAATGCAGGTTTGTCTTGATTCGCTATATATATCACCTCTCCTTGAGACGGACAATCTGTAATATGGTATCTCTGTATTTGAGCACCTGTAATCACTCTTGTACCTAAGCCTATATTATTAAACTTACCTTTATATTTTGTCATATCAATTTCACCTGCAGATGCTATTATGTGATATTGACCTTTCTTTTTTATATCTTTAAGAATCAAAAATTTCTCATTACTACTTATTGGAATAATAAAATCTTCTGGATACATCTCTATTATTTCTTCAACAGCAATATTCAGTTCATGCTTATCTTGCATAAATCGGGAATGCCACACATTAATCGGAATAATATTACACGTGTCCGGTTGTTTGTTTCTCCTTAATGTGCAAATACATACACTCATCTTTGCCGATTCAAAAACTCTAAGATTTTTATTGTCTCTTTCAGGAAATGAATCTACAGATAGTATATTTGTTTGTGTAAAGAATAATTTTCTATTTCCCAATGCACTATCTTCAGCTAAAATAGAGTTTTGGGTAATCATAGAAACTATTCCATTATCTTTGGCAATATTTATAGCTAGAGGATAAAAAAATTGAAACATATTTAGTCTGCCGCCTTTCGCATACTCATAATACCTTGATGACTTTAATACAGTTTGCATACTCAAGTCAAAATCTCTGAGTTCATTGTATGGTGGATTGCCCATCACAACATCAAATCCAGTGAATATTCCATTTTCATCAAGTAATTGAGGGAATTCGAAACGCCATTCGAAAGCATCAACATATAACTTATTTGTCTGAATATCTTCTTGCTCTTTTTCAAGGATATTCAGTTTCTCTTTCAACTTTTTCAACTCTACCTTTTCTGCCTTTGTACGTTCTCCAAATAAGGTGGGACTTTCAAGCATAATAACCTTACCTCTCAATTTTGCAATCCTTTCCTTAAACTGATTACTAAGTTCTATCTTAAATGCACGCTTTATATCCTCAATAGTTTTTCGGAAAAGCTCCTTTGTCTGATGATTAGAGGTATTAGTATACTCACTTACCAGCTCTTTATATTTGGCAAGTGTCATCTTTTCATTTTCTTTTTTACCCTTATTGTACTCAACAAATACATTCTCAATAGGGGCATTTATAGGGTAGCGACTCAATAGCGAGTTGCCACAGGTAATTTTATAATCCAAGTTTGGAAGAGGCTGTGGCTCTTCTGCATCAACTACCAATGCCAACCAAAAACGCAAACGAGCAATATCAACAGCACCCTGTTCAATGTCTACACCAAAAATATTATTTTGGATAATATCACGTTTCGTTTGGGTAGAATTAAAGTTACCATGAGGCTCTGCGTGTGAATGTAAATGATGTATTGCGTGATACAATACATAAAGGATACCCATAGGGAATGCTCCCGATCCAATGGCAGGATCACATACTTTAATCTCTTTAAGTAACCGGGTAAATCGTATCGCAATGTTCTTGCTTTGGAGTATAGGATTCACCACTCCATCATTGATAAGTTGCTCAATAGGTTCGGCATATTGCTCTGATGGCTCGTGAGTTTTGAGGTATTGTATCACACTTTGGCGACACATATATTGCACAATCTCCTTGGGGGTGTAGAATGCTCCTTTGTCTTTGTTATCCTCCAATAGATTTTCGAAAATATGTCCCAACATTTCAGGATCGATACCTACCTCGCTATCATCGGGGTCGTTCTCATCAATGGTGAAGTTGTATTGAGAGAAAAAATCCATCAATTCCTTGAAGTAGGTATATGAAAAATCAATGCTTAAATTATCTGTATCATCGGGGTCAAAAAGTCCACCATTGAGATATGGAATACCCTCAAACTCTGTTAAAAGAGATAAATCCCATCTTTTCTTTGTAAACAATGCAACACGTTCTTCCGACTTAGTATTTAAAACTCCAAAGAATAATGGCTCTAAAATATCGCTTAACAACCTATTATTATTAAGATATTTATCAATGAGATTACTAAGGAATTTTTTATCTCCACCTTCCCATTTAGTGTTAGATGCAGGTACACCCATCCATCCTTTCTTTTGCAAGAACTGCAAGAATACCAAACGGCCTAATAGCTTCTTGACATAATCACGATGCGGTTTTGTATTGCCAATCTCTTTCAAGAATGCATAGTATTGCTCCTTGTATTCTCTAAAAAAGTCTTTGTTGAGTCGCTCGACAGAGAATGCATCAATAACATCTGTCAAATAGATAGATTCAGATGTCTTCTTATTAGCCAATTCTATAAGTCGGCTTGCAGCCGTAGTGCAAGGCTCGTTCTTGCCTAACAAGAAAGTATATCGCTTAGGGGCAGTTTCCTTCTTGACCAGTTCTCCGCTTTCATTGAAATAGGTCTGCTTCGCAATAAAGGTTAAACGATAGTCATCTTTGTCTTGTGAATGGTAGAATGCTAATGCTCCATGAAACTTATCTTGGTCTATAAAATTAGCCGCAATATTACGCAAATCTTTACGGTTGCGTGGAATAAGTACATTGTCTGCAACTTCAAAATCGAATATAGCCAATGAACGTCCATCATCTAAACGGATGTTTCCCGCATGGCCACCATCCTTAACATGTGAATCCGTAATCTTAGTAACACTTGTGAAGATTTCAACTTTTGGGAAAATCTGTTCCAACAAATCTTTCCAAATGTTGAAATCAAATCTTGTAGATAGTATATTTTTCAAATATGCTTGATTCATAACGATACTTTATTATATATTAAAACTCTCTGAAATAATAATTTCAGGTATAAAATCTTTTGATACTTTAAGCATATCTACTTGTTTGTCGACATTTCCATTTTGGACATGTTCCAATGGATATGCTGATATAATCTTTATTAATTGATCAAGTAAAATAACTGGCTTGACAGGAGCTTTTTTTGTTACTGTTTTCAGTTTATTTATATCTCGCTGCAACTGTTGGAATTTACCAGTTGTGATAGCTCGTTTTGCTTTATTAATCAATTCAAGTTCTTGTTCCGTAATGTTTGGAATACTTGCAAAACCATCAAGATAAGCTATAGCCTTTTTTTCGTTAGGACCTTGCGCAGGATTAACTTTTTGTCTTGTTGCCTTGGTCGCTTCTTCTTGTGTGGCAAATGCGTCAAGTGCAGTTTTCACTTGCTCGTGATGCATAGAATGGAGCGGTATAGGCTTTTCGTCTATACGGGCTTCAAATTCTTTCACGGCTTCCAAGAAGGTAAGTTCCTCTATGCTTCCATCTTCTCGAATAAATGTAAACGCATCACGTCGTTTATTACGAATAAACACGATAGTACTTCCGGGTATAAACTTACTCTTGCGACCTGTGCGGGTTCTCAATGGCAGTTTGCTGATTCGTTTAATCAAATCAGGATCATCTTGTTTAAGTTGTCGAAGCCACATCAAGTAGCGCAACTTCTCATCGCGTTCTTCATCAACATTTTTATCGAATAGTCCGAAGCTCTCGGGATTCTCATCGGTAGAGTATATTTGACTATCTTCACCTAATGCTGCATGAAAAGCAAAGAGTTTCATCTTTGCCTTCTTTTCCAGTTCGATGTCATCATTAACCTTAGATGTTGGGAAGAAGTTGAATATATATACCTCTTTGGCTGTGCTACCGATACGATTCACACGACCTATTCGCTGCATAAGCCTTGTTGAATTCCAAGGCGTATCGTAGTTTACGATAACATTTGCACGATGGAGATTTACTCCCTCGGCAAGAACCTCGGTGGAAATAACTATGTTATAATCGTTCTTCTTGTCACCTTTGTAGTTGGCATCGAAGTTCTCCTTCAATAGCGGCATTTGGATGTCTCTATTGTCACTCTGTACCGTCATAATTTTGCCCAAACCATGATTTCTGAGAGAGTCATAGAGATATTTTGTGGTCTCTTTTGATTCTGAGAATATGACTAGCTTACCCTCGTGATTAATGGATTTATCCAATAAAGTATCTTTGAGGTATTGGATGAAGATATCTAACTTAGGATCAACATCTACAACATCCCACATAGATACCAATTCCTTAAGAATAGCATTGTCAGCTTTGATTCCCACTTCAAAGCCCTCTTCAAAGTCATCTGGTGTACAGACTTCTATTGTCGGGTCGGTGTATTTTGCCTCCTCAATAAGCTTTATCAACTCGTCTTCCTTGTCTTCACTAAGTAATTCATTGACTTTTAGATTGGGAGCAATGTATATGGTGCCATTGCCAAACATATCAAGCATCACCTTGTTGGCCTCGTAATATCGATGCAATGATTGCTTGAATGCATAGAAGCTGCTATCTATTCGTTTGACAAGCAAAGTCTTCATAATGCTAGCCAATTGGATAGAGATCATATCAGCCTTCTTGTACTTGCTTTTCTTAGGTGACTTCAAGTATTTTATTGCTTGGTATCTGTAATATTTAAGACCGTTTATTTTATCACTTAGATACATTATAGTTTTGTCGTACAAAGCTTCTAATTCAGTATCCAGTTGATAATATATCTTTCGAGGAGACCTGACATCAGGGAAGTGGATATTCTGTTCCTCCAAATCTTTGCGATATGCATCATTTTCCATTAGGTCAGTACGAGTACGACGTACTGTTAATGGCTCCACAACCTTAATGCGTATTCTCTCATATATAGCCTTGACTTCATCAGCGATAAGAGTTAAGTCCTTTTGCTTTTTTAGCTTGTTGTACCTGTCAATATGCTCACGGAAGAATCGCTGCAGGTTACCCTCCTCTAAGGTACTATCCTTAGAGTCTTGGAACAAATATACAAGATTGGCTATATCTTCAGGTTTGTTGTTTAGAGGTGTGGCTGATACGAGTATCACCTTCTTGTCGTGCAAACTGCCATCATAGCGTTTTGTCTTAGTCTTACACAACTTCTGTAATTCGTTATACATTGATGCCGTATCACTTCTAAATTTATGCGCTTCATCAACAATAATCAAATCATATAATTCCGGATTCTTAATCTTGTGAAGACTTCCGTTTGTTATGATTCTGAAATTATCCAACTTAAATTCTGCAAGAGTCTCCTCCCAGTTATCTTTCATTGCAGGAGGAACTATCACTAATATATGAGAACGATGTGTTGGAAATCCATTAGAGAAAAAGAATTTCTTTGCTATAAGGGCAGATACAACGGTTTTACCTAATCCGACAACATCGGAAAGGAAAAAACCATTGTGTTTCATCATCTTGACATATCCATCATTGACAGCATCTATTTGATATGACAACTTCTTATATCCCGTAGGCAAATCGGATACAGAGTTAGGGTCAAAGTCAATACTCTTGCCGAAGTATTCTAATAAGAATTTTAGATATACTTCGTAAGGGGTGAAGTTGGGATTAAGATATGAATCACTCTTTATCTTTTCTATGTGTGTTATGTCTATTTCTACAGACTCTTCCCACAGCTTTTCAAAGGTTTCGGTGGCAAACTGTATGTCGTCATCATAGCGTAGTTCCACGTTGAACTCGAAATTCTTTTCTAGTCCAGCCTCAGTCAAATTACTAGAACCAGTAATGACCGATCCATAACCATGAGGATGATATACTTCTTCACGGAAGATATATATCTTGGCGTGAATGTTTTGTTTTGGATGAATTCGCATGGTTATTCTACCAGTCACTATATCTTCTATAAACTGATACATGCCATCCTCGACCTCTTTATCGTATTTTGCCTCTTGTATATTACGTTTAATGTCGTTGAAGAACTCTTCTTGAGATTGTTCTGCGTTAGGATTGAACAATAGCCCTTGCTGATTTGCTTGATAGGTAAGCTTATCGACATTTATACCAACCAAAATTCTAATATGTGGGGTCTGTTGTATGAATTTTCGGATTCTAAAATAACCGGAAGCCCTAAAATACCCAACAAGTGCATCAAAGAAATGTACTTTTTTATACTTGAAAACTCCTTCAACTTTTTCAAGAAGAGTATTCTCTTTTTCGTTTGTGAACAAATTTGTTCCCATAATCAAGCACCTTTCAGGTTATTTATTAAATCTTTTGGCTCTACATTCAAAACAGTTGCAATCTTGACAAGCATTTCTAATGATGGTTGTGAAGTATTGGAACACCAACGAGAAATAGTAGCTTCATTCTTTTGGAGTTGTTCTGCTAACCATTTCCCAGTTCTATTTTGTTCAACCAATACTACTTTTATTCTATTTATTCTTTCTGTTTCCACACTTGTTTTCTTTTAAAGAGTAGCAATAAATTGACTATATCTGCAAATGTAGTGATAATTTCGGAAAAACAAATATGAATTAGAGATAAATATTACTTATACTTGTTGGGTAAACTAGAGTAACGGCGCAAGGCGTGGAAACTCCCACATGGTCTTCGGATGGAGGTTTCGTTACTATCACGTTCAAACGACCTGATTTCAAATCCGATATCATAGAGAATGATAAAGAAGATAAAAAGATAGCAGAGGAGGGCAAGCACCCCCTAAGCATCCCCTAAGTACCCCTCAAGTAGAATTACTCATTCAAAAAATGGAAGATTCTTACATGACAATGAGGAATATGGCAGATGTATGTGATATTAAAGACTTAAAGTATTTTCGTGAGAGGTATATTACCCCCGCATTGGAAGAAGGATTGATTGAACGGCTTTATCCAAATCAGCCGAAGCACCCCAAACAACAATACCGACTAACAGAAGTGGCTAAGGAATGGCTGACGAATAATGTCAAATAGAATTATTACAGTCGTAACGTAATATAACCGCATCGGAATGGCAACCTCATTCCGATGCGAAATTTTATAGTCAGTATTTTTGGGACCTATGTCTATCTGATTTTAAAGACATTTACTGAATTTCTCTCTTTTAAGCTAATACTTCCAATATATGCTGTTGATCCTTTTCATCAATACCGAATAACTTGTAAAATTGAGCATTCATTTCACTATTAATAAATTCCCGGCTATGGTTGCTGAAATTTATACTTCAATCCATATTCTTCCAGTTTGTTGTACAGCGTCGTACGTCCTATCCCGAGCAGTTCGGCGGCAACCTTGCGGTTCCCGTTCGCCTGCTTCAATGCGCGTAAGACACGCTCCTTGTCTTCCGCATCGCTGCGCAGGGCGAAGCTGACGGGTGAGGTCGCCCTCGTCACGGCAAGTTCCAAATGTTCTTTCGTGACAAGACCCGTCTGTGCCTGCAACACCGCGCCCATGATTTTCTGACGAAGCTCGCGGACATTGCCCGGCCACGCATGGGTTAGCAATGTCTTGCGGGCTTCCCCGTCAAAGCCGATGACATCGCATTCCAGTTCCCGGTTCGCAATTTCGCGGAAGAACTCAGCCAAAGGCATGATGTCCTCCTGACAGTCGCGCAACGGCGGGACGGTTATCTCGAAGTCGTGCAGTCGGTATAATAGATCCTGCCGGAAACGCTTTTCATTGACCGCCTTCTCCAGATCCTCGTTGGTGGCGGCGATGATACGGACATTGAAATTTTTGTCCGTTCTGTCACCTATCGGGCGGTATCTCCGTTCCTGTATGGCACGCAGAAGCATCTGCTGGGTTTCCGGTGCGAGGTTGCCCACCTCGTCCAAAAACAGCGTGCCGCCTTCCGCCTCATGGAAATAACCTTTCTTGGCAGTGTCCGCACCCGTGAACGCGCCTCTGACGTGTCCGAAGAAAGCCGACGGCGCAAGCTCTTTGGTGAGCGAACCGCAGTCCACAGCCACAAACGGCTTTCCTGCCCGCTTGCCCTTGTCGTGCAGCAGGTGGGCGATATGCTCCTTGCCAGTGCCGTTCTCCCCGAATATCAGCACGCTCATATCGGTGGGGGCTACCAGCCTTATCCGCTTCATGATGGCTTGGAACGCCGAGCCGTCACGCGAGAACAGGGGCATACGGCTCCGTCCGGTGTGTCGTTCTTTCAATATGGTACGTAGTAGAGGGACGAGCTTGTCTTCCACAAGTTGCTTGGGTATATAGTCCAGCGAGCCGAGTTTCATGCTTTCCACCGCCGTATGCACTTCGGCATAGTCGGTCATGATAATGAACGGCTGCATCCTGCCCTCCTTGCGCATCCAACGCAAAAGGTCGATACCGTTGCCGTCTGGCAGGCGCAGGTCGGAAACCACGATGTCCCCGTCTGCGGCTTGTTGCAGATATTTCTTCGCGGTCGAGAGGTGGAAAGCCTGCACGGTGCGGAATCCCTCCCGTGCCAGCAGGTTGCAGACGAACTCGCAATACACGATGTTGTCCTCCACCACGATGATTTTTGTATTATCCATTTTCGTATTTTCTCCTTTCTTCTTTTGCCAGCCGGATGATTTCCGAACCCTTATCCAGTACGGATTTTACAGCATTGCCAATTGTTTTATCGTCAGGCGTGCCATCGCAATGAAGCAATTTGTATAGTTCCCTTAACGGTTGGTCAGCATGGAGTATCTCCCACGAGCTGCGCAGGTGGTGTGTAAGGTCGTCCAGCTCCTGAAGGTCTTTCCGTTGCTCCGCATCCCTGACCGCCTGCATTTCCTTTTCTGTTTCCGTTATCAGTTTCTCCAGCATGACGGTTTCATTGCCGTAGGATAGCAGAGAGGTGAAATCCGGCTTTTCATTCCGGTTGCCTTTCATGGCACATTTGTCTGAAACCTCCATCAATTCCGATATGGAGAACGGTTTGAGCAGGCAATCGGAAAATCCACGTTCCATAAGTTCCTCCTTGCTGCAACTGCCCGAAGCGGTTGTCACGACTACCGGGATAGTCTTTGAATTGCCAACATTGGAGGTACGTAGCAGCTCCAGCAGCTCGAAGCCGTTGATTTCCGGCATGTTCAGGTCGGTAAGCAACAGGCTGTATTCTTTCTGGCGTATCATTTCCATCAGTGCCGCAGCATCGG
>OBAR01001332.1_pt1 | contig 21651 bp, 20 predicted proteins | sample 1517911 | NCBI WGS metagenome assembly OBAR01 (sample SAMN04571709, study PRJEB22368) | human gut metagenome | biome: human gut; material: stool | host: Homo sapiens | place: Luxembourg | collected 2012-10-26
CGTAGGGCAGGCCGGTGATGAGGCTGGTGCGCAGCACCACGCCGGGGATGCGGCGGCGCAGGCCGGCAAACAGGGCCTCCAGCCCGGCCTTGGTCTCCCGCCGGCGCATGGCCTTCAGCACGGTATCGTTGCAGTGCTGGATGGGGATGTCCAGGTAGTTGCAGATCTTCTCCTCCCCGGCGATGGTGTCAATCAACTCGTCGGACAGGTTGTCGGGGTAGAGATAGTGCAGCCGGATCCAGTGGAAGGGCAGCCTGCACAGAGCCCGCAGCAGCTCCGGCAGCTTCCGCTCCCCGTACAGATCCATGCCGTAGCGGGTAATATCCTGGGCGATGACGATACACTCCTGCACGCCGTCGTCCGCCAGGGCCTGGGCCTCCTGCAGAATGTCCTCCATCCGGCGGGAGCGGTAGTTGCCCCGCAGGGAGGGGATCACGCAATAGGCGCAGCGGTTGCTGCACCCCTCGGCGATGCGGAGATAGGCGTACTGCCGGGGAGTGGACAGCACCCGGGGCAGCTCCTCCACCGGGCCGTTGATGTCCGCGAAATGGCGGCACTCCTGGCCGTTCATCACCTGCTCCAGGGCAGGCACGATGTCGCCGAAGCAGCCGGTGCCCATGATGCCGTCGATCTCCGGCAGCTCATCCAGGATATCGGCCTGATACCGCTGGCTCAGGCAGCCGGTGACGAGAATCTTCTGAATTTCCCCGGCGTCCTTCAGCTGGGCGGCGGAGAGAATGGTGTCGATGGCCTCGCTTTTGGCGCTGTCGATAAAGCCGCAGGTGTTGATGACCACCACGTCGCTGCCGGGGCAGTCCTCCTGGACGGTGATGCCGGCCTGGAGACACAGGGCCATCATCTGCTCGGTGTTCACCCGGTTCTTGTCGCAGCCCAGGGATATGAATGATACGTTCATGCTCTGTTTCCTCTGATTATTCGGGTATTGAATGCTGCCGGGGTGTCTCCGGCAGGTGACTGCTTTCGCCGCCAGCGGGAGCTCATTCCTCCATGTCCCGGTCCAGCCGGGCCAGGGCGGGGCGGATATCCTTCCATTGGAAGCCCCGGCGCTGAAGCGCGGCGGACAGCCGCTGGAGCGTGGCCCGGTCCGGCGTCTTGCCCCGGAGCTTGGCGGTCAAAAATTTGTCGATGGCCTCCTCCGGGTCCGGCAGCTGGGCCAGGGCATCCTCCCACAGGTCCCGGGGCACCCCCCGGCGCTGGAGCTCCTGGCGGACGCGGCCGGGGCCGTAGCCCATGGCGGCGTAGTGCCGGGCGATGACCCCGGCATAGGCGGCGTCGTCCACCGCGCCCAGGTCCGCCAGCCACTGGGCAGTTTCCTGGGCCTCCCGGGGGTCGGCCCCCTTCTTCACCAGCCGGTCCGACAGCTCCTTCCGGGACAGCATCCGGCCTGCGGCCAGCTCTGCCGCCCGTTGGCGGGTCTGGGACCGGGCGGCGGCCCGGCGCAGCTCCTCCAGCACATCCTCCGTCAGCTCCTGGCCCGGCCGCAGGCCAAACCGCAGCAGCTCCTCCGGTGTGATGCGCAGCAGGTCGCCGCCGGTGAGATACACCAGCACCCGGTCCTTTTTATGCGGGGACGGCTGGATGCGCTCAATCCGCGTCATCGTCGAAGTCGTCGGCGGACACGTCCACCGCCCGGCCGGCGGCCTTGGCGGCAATCTTGGACTGACTGCTCATCAGCTTATGAAAGTCCCGGCGGATGGCGGCCTCCAGCTTGTCGGCCTCGTCGGGGTGATCCCGGAAATACTGCTTGGCGGCGTCCCGGCCCTGGCCCAGGCGGATATCGCCCATGTTGAACCAGGAGCCGCTTTTCTGGACCAGGTCCAGCTTCACGCCCAGGTCCAGCATCTCGCCCAGGCGGCTGATGCCCTCGCCGTACATGATGTCAAACTCCGCCTCCCGGAAGGGGGGCGCCACCTTATTCTTCACCACCTTGGCCCGGGTGCGGTTGCCGATGATCTCGCCGCCGGACTTCAGGGCCTCGATGCGCCGCACGTCGATGCGGACGGAGGCATAGAACTTCAGGGCCCGGCCGCCGGTAGTGACCTCGGGGTTGCCGTACATCACGCCCACCTTCTCCCGCAGCTGGTTGATGAAGATGACGATGCTGTTGGTTTTGGCGATGACGCCGGTGAGCTTGCGCAGAGCCTGGCTCATCAGCCGGGCGTGCAGGCCCACGAAGCTGTCGCCCATCTCGCCCTCGATCTCAGCCCGGGGCACCAGGGCAGCCACGGAGTCCACCACCACCACGTCGATGGCGCCGGAGCGGACCAGGGCCTCGGTGATCTCCAGGGCCTGCTCGCCGGTGTCCGGCTGGGAGATGAGCATATCCTCGATCCGAACCCCCAGGGCCCGGGCATAGGTGGGGTCCAGGGCGTGCTCGGCATCCACAAAGGCCACCTCGCCGCCCAGCTTCTGGGCCTGGGCCAGAATGTGCAGGGCCAGAGTGGTCTTACCGGAGGACTCCGGTCCGTAGATCTCGATGATGCGGCCACGGGGCACGCCGCCGATGCCCAGGGCCAGGTCCAGGGCCAGGGAGCCGGTAGGGATGGCCTCCACGTTGGTCTCGGCGTTTTCGCCGTAGCGCATGATGGAGCCCTTGCCGTACATCTTCTCGATCTGCTGCATGGCCGTCTCCAGGGCCTTTTTTTTGTCGGAACCCGCAGGGACTGCGGCGGACGTATCCTTTTTCGCTGCCATTTTCGTCTCCTCCTCTAATTGATTGCCATAATGCTATCACAAATACTGTCCGGAAAAGCGGACAGTCAGATCTCCTGATACAGGGCTCCCAGCACCACCCGGGGAATGCCCGCCGGGTCCGGGAGAATTTCCAGGTCGCCGAAGCCCACGCTGCGCATGAGCCGCAGCACGTCGTCGGCCTGGCCGATGCCCACCTCAAAATAGAGCCGGGAGCCGGGATGCAGCACCGCAGGCCAATGCCGCAGGATGGCCCGGTAGAAGTCCAGCCCGTCGGCGCCTCCGTCCAGGGCCATATGGGGCTCATAATCCCGGACGGAGGGGTCCAGCCCCGGCAGGTCTCCGGTGGGAATATAGGGGGGATTGCTGACGATGCAGTCAAAGTCCCCCAGCCGCTGGAGCGGCGGATGCAGGGCGTCCAGCTGCATGGCCGTCACCCGGCCCGTCAGGCCGTTGCGGCGGATGTTCTGACGGCAGACCCGCAAAGCCCCGTCGCTGAGCTCCCCCAGCACCACCCGGGCGGCGGGCACCTGGCTGGCGATGGCCAGGCCCAGGCACCCGGATCCGGCGCACAGATCCAGCACCCGGGGGCCGTCCTGCTGCGCCAGCCAGTCAATGGCGGCCTCGGCCAGGGTCTCGGTGTCGGGCCGGGGGATCAGTACGCTTTCGGAGATGTCCAGGGGCAGGCCGTAAAACTCCCACTCGCCGATGAGATAGGCCACCGGCTCCCCGGCCAGACGCCGGCGGGCCAGAGCCCAGGCCGCCTCCTCCACCTCCGGGGACGCGTACAGCGCGCCGTCCCGCAGCAGCCGGGCCTTATCCTTTCCGGCGGCAAAGCACACCAGCTCCCGGGCCTCCAGGGTGGCGGCCTCGATCCCCGCCTGCCGCAGGGACCGCCGGATATCCAGGGTCAGATCGTTGTATGTAGCGGCCATTACCAGGCGTCCTTTCCCTGCTCCTCCGGCAGCACCAGCTTCAGGGCCTCGATGGCCACCTCCAGCATGGAGTCGTCCGGCTCGTTGGTGGTGAAATTCTGAAGCCACATGCCCGGGGCGGACAGGATACGGGTGACGGCGTTGTCGTGGCGGCCCACAAAGCGGTTGAATTCATAGGTGACGCCCACCACCGGGATCAGCAGCAGCAGATGCATGGCCACCCGGACCCACAGATTCTGCCAGTTCACATAGCTGAACACGACGCTGCTGCACAGAATGGACACCACGATCACCACGAACAGGAAGCTGGTGCCGCAGCGGGGATGGTGCTTGGGCTGGATGCGGGCGTTTTCCACCGTCAGCGGCAGGCCCGCCTCATAGCAGAAGATGGTCTTATGTTCCGCCCCGTGATAGCAGAACACCCGGCGCACGTCCTTCTGCCTGGAGCAGAGGATCAGGTACCCCAGGAAAATGGCGATCTTCACCGCCCCCTCGATGAGGTTGTGGACGGCGGCGTGGCGGGCATGGAACAGCCCGGCAATAAACGTGGGCAGCAGCATGAACAGCAGCAGCGTCAGCCCCAGGGACAGAAGCACCGACACCCACACCAGCACCGACTGGAGCTTTTCCGCCGGAATGTGGGCCTCCAGCCATTGGTCCAGCTTGGAGGGCTGGGTATTTTCATCGTCGGGATAGTAATCGGCGGAGAACATCAGGGCCTTGACGCCCCGGACCATGGAGTCCAGAAACGTGACGGCTCCCCGGATGATGGGCCAGCCCAGAATGGGGTACTTGTCCTTGATCAGGGTCAGCTCCTCCACTTTGGTCACCAGGCCCTCCGGCGAGCGGACCACGATGGCCTGCTTTTCCGGCCCGCGCATGAGAATGCCCTCGATCAGGGCCTGACCGCCGATGGAGGTGCGGAATTGCTTGTTGTTTTTTTCCATGGGGAATGGGTTCCTTTCCAGTATCATAACACACCCGCCGCAAAAATGCAACAGGCGTTCGATTTTTTACAGCTCCTGGCCGGAGATGGGCAGCCGGATGGTGACGATGGCCCCGCCGCCGTCGGCGTTGCCGATGTCGAACACGCCGCCGTGGCGCTGGACGATCTCGTCGCACACCGCCAGGCCGATGCCGCTGCCCCGGGCCTTGGAGGAGCCCTTATAAAACTTCTGCTTCACAAAGGGGACCTCCGCCGGAGGGATGCCGGGGCCGTAGTCCCGGATGCGCACCACATAGCTGTCCCCCTCCTGGGTCATGTCCACGTCGATGCGCTTGCCTGCGCCGCCGTGCTTGGCGGCGTTGTCCAGCACGTTGCAGAACACCTGCTTCAGCCGCTGGGGATCCCCGGAGATGGGCTCGGTATACAGCTCCTGATCGCTGTGATAGTTCAGCTGGATGCCGTCCTGGCGGAACAGCTCCCGATAGGTATAGATGGCGTCCTCCAGCTCTGCCTGCAGGTCCATTTCCTCCACCTGCAGGGTGAAGCGGCCGTCCTGCATCTTGGAAAACTCCAGCAGCTCCTCCACCATGCCCGTCAGGCGGCGGGCCTCCTTGACGATGATGCGCAGGCCCCGGCGCAGCTGGCGGGGGTCGCCGCTTTCATCCCCCAGCAGGGTCTCGCCCCAGCCGCTGATGGCCGTCAGAGGGGTGCGCAGCTCGTGGGACACGGAGGAGATGAACTCCGTCTGCATTTTCTCGCTCTGGCTGATCTTCAGGGACATGTTGTTGATGTTGTCCACCAGCTGCCCCAGCTCGTCGGTATACTTGTTGGCGATCTGGATGCCGTAGCTGCCGGAGGAGATGCGCTTGGCGGCCTCGGACACCTCCGCCACCGGCTGCACCACGTTGTTGATGAAGATCAGGTTGGACACGAAGATCAGGAAGATCACCGCCGCGATGACGGCGGCCATCACCAGCACCGTCAGCCACAGCTGCTGGTCCAGCAGCCGGGTAGAGGTGACGAACCGCATCACGGCCACCACCGCCCCGTTGTAGAACACCGGGCTGGACACCGCCAGGATGCTCTCGCCGGTCAGGGGGTCCCGGCCGGAGAAGGAGGCGGTCTTGCCGGTTTCCACGGCCCGGCCCACCTCCGGGGTGGCGGGGGTGCTGCCGGCCACGGCGCCCCGGGAGGACAGCTCCACCTGGCGCTTGCCGTTGATGAATTGCAGCTCCACGTTCTTGGCCAGGCTGTCGTTCATGCTGTAATCTGTGACGTATTGGGCGGCCCGGCGGTAATACTCGCTGTAGCTGCCCATACTGTAGGCGCTGAAATAGTCGGAGCCGGACTTGGCCTTGGCCTCCAGAGAGGACCTGGCCCGGGCATCCAGGCTGGAGCTGATGGTGGCGGCGGAGAGCACGCCCACCAGCACCAGAATGACGATAATGGGTCCCACGCTGCTGGCCAGCCAGCGGCGGCGCAGACCCCGCAGCTTCAGCCGCTTCCCCTGTCCCCGGGTGAACAGCCGCAGCTTGTTATCCGTGTTGGTATCCATGGCTTAAAAGCCCCACTTGTATCCGTAGCCCCACACGGTGTTGATATAGGTGGGGCTGGTGGGGCTGTCCTCGATTTTCAGCCGCAGACGCCGGACGTTGACGTCCACGATCTTCAGCTCGCCGAAATAGTCCCGGCCCCACACCAGGTCCAGGATCTCCTCCCGGGACAGGGCCTTGCCGGGATTTTCCATGAACATCCGCATGATGGAATACTCCACCTGGGTCAGCTTGATGCGCTGGCCGTTTTTCTCCAGGGTGCGGTTGCGGGTGTTCAGCAGGAAGGGGGGCTGGCTGATGGTGCCCGGCGGCAGCTCCTGGGTGCCGCCGCTGCTGCGGCGGATCAGGGCGTCCACCCGGGCGGTAAGCTCCACCGGGGAGAAGGGCTTGGTCACATAGTCGTCGGCCCCGTTCATCAGGCCCGTGACCTTGTCCATCTCCTGGGACCGGGCCGTCAGCATGATGATGCCGATGCGGGGGTTGGTGGCCCGGATGCGGCGGCACACCTCGAACCCGTCGATGCCCGGCAGCATCACGTCCAGCAGGGCCACCAGCGTATCCGGATTCTCGTGGAGCTTGTCCAGGGCCTCCTCGCCGGTCTCGGCCTCCACCACCTCGTATCCTGCCCGGCGCAGGTTGATCACAATAAAGCTGCGGATGCTGGATTCATCCTCCAGAACCATTACCTTTCTCATGGATTCGACGTTCCTTTCCTCGGATTTTCATGCGGCCCACTCGGCCACCACCAGGTTGAAGCCCAGGCGCAGGCTCTCCTCGTCCAGGCCGCAGTAGTCGGCCCCGGCCAGCAGCTCCCCGCCGTAGGTGACGCCGTTCTGGCGCTTGAGGGCCATGCGGCTGCCCATCATGGCCCGCTTTTCCCGGTTGTCGCCGGTAAGGGCGTACAGGGCCGCCACTGGCTGCCCGTTGGACAGCAGCACCACCTGGCTCTCGTACGCGCCGTTTTCGGCGGTGGTGAAGGTGGCCTCCCCCTGCCAGGTATCCGGCAGGCGGAAATACCACCCGGCGGACAGATCGTGATAGGTCACGCAGTGGACATCCGGGCTTTCGTCGCCGCAGTAGCTGATCCAGCGGACCAGCCCCCGCACCGCCGCGGCGGTGTTGGCGGCAGCGCCGCTTCCCGCGTCGGCGGCGGCAGTCTCCGGCGCGGGGATCTCCACGCTGCCGTCGCCGTCGATGTCCTGGGGCTTGAGCTGCATATAGGGGTACACGGCGGCGGTGAGGCCGGTGGTCCGGTCCTGGGCGATGTTGGTCAGTCCGCCGCTCTCCTGCCACACCAGGATATCCGTCATGGCCATACCCTGGCTGTTGACGCCGGTGGCAAATACGGCGGGGGTGCCGTCGGAGAGCTTGCCCACCACCACGCTGCCCCGGCTCAGCTCCGCCATGGTGTAGGACAAGACGCTGCTGTAGCTGGCGGAGATCACGTCGTCCTTGCGGATATACAGCCCCGCCACCGGCTGGCCGTCGTTATCCGAGCGGAACAGCAGCAGGCTCTTGACGCCGTCGCCGTCCAGGTCCGTGACGGTGAAGCGGGTATAGCCGCTTTGCAGCAGCACATAGGGGTCCGGCTGGGGCACATACACGGCCACGGTCTGCACGTCGGCGCTGATGCGCCAGCCCACGATGATCTCCAGCCGGCCGTTGCCGGTGAGGTCCTCATACTGGACGCTGTCGATGGCGGTGCCGCTGCTCTCGATGACGCACAGGCGGTGATAGGTGTCGTCCTCCGGCCGGAAAACGAAGATTTTCAGGGGCTTTTCGTCGTCCTGCAGCCGCATGAATACCAGGGCCTCCGACAGGCCGTCGTTGTCCAGGTCCACCATCTGCACCGGCTGGATGTTCTGCCCGGTGCTGGGGCCCACCAGCTCATAGCCCTGCTTCTGCAGGTCGTCCAGCTCCTGGGACAGCCCCTCGTATTCCGCCGACACCCGGGGCAGGGTGAACAGATCCTCCACCGACGAGCGGAACATACACCCGGTCAGGGTCAGCGACATAACCGCCGCCAGAAGCAGCGCCGCCACGCGCTGCGGCAAATGTTTCATTAGAACGATCCCTCCCCCGGTCCGATTTTTTCACTCATCTATCATATCACAGGTTTCGCCGGTTGTGTAGCCCTGTTTTGCTCCCGTCACAGAAAATTTATCGTCAGGCCCCGGGAAATAAAAAATGTGGGGCGGGGGCCTGCGGCCCCGCCCCACCGGTTTTCACTTGTTCCCGCTGGTCTTTCTTATCGCACCCGGGGGATCAGCAGCATCCCCTCCGGGCGGTCCTCCGTCAGCTCGTTGGCGGCCCGGATGGCCTCCTCATCGGTGCGGTACTGCCGGGCGATGTCCCACAGGGTCTCCCCTTCTGCCATGCGGCGCAGGATCAGGGAGGGCTGCGGCCCCTCCGGCGGGTCCTGCAGCTCCACCGCCGTCACCGCCGCCACCGGCCGGCGCAGACACCGCTGGCCCTCGAACCGCACCGGCACCGACAGCCGGCAGGTGCTGCCGGTGATCTGCATCTGCGGCAGGCCGCAGGCGGCCCGGACGGTCTGCGGCTCCCAGGCCGCCGGGGCCGTCACCTCCGCCGACCGCTCGGCGCACACCGGCGTCCCGCTCTCGTCCAGATACAGCACCCGCAGCCGCACCGTGCACCGCAGGGCCGGGCCGCCGCCCTCCTGCACCGTGCTGACGCCGCTGCATTCCGCCGCCGTCAGATAGGCAAAGGGTCTCCCCTGGCCGAACTCCAGCTGCTGCACCGCCTCCTGGCTGGGGATATCCCGCTGCCAGGCCACCGGCAGCGGCGTCTCCTGCCGCCGGACCTGGGCCGCATGGTGCAGGCTGTACAGGTCCTCTATGTACGATACCTGCTGCTTCCGGCGAACCAACAGCGCCGCGCATATCGTCACGGTGATGCCGAAGGCCGGGCCGTTTTCCGTCCGCAGTACCCGGATCTCGCTGCTGGCCCACTGGATGCGGGCCTCCGTTTCGGCCCCCTCCGGCAGCTCCACCCCGTCCAGCAGCTGGGAGAAGGGCAGCGCCGTCCGGTATGCCGCCAGCTCCTGGTTTTCTCCCCGGTACAGCACGCACACCTCCGCCTGGCCCTTCAGCACCAGGCGGCTGCCCACCCGGCGGCACTCCTCCACCCGGGCGGCGGTGCGCTCCATCAGCACATCCTCCGGCGGCAGGCCGTCGGGCGCCACCTCCTGGGCGAAGGAAAATTCCCGCTCCTCCACCGCTGTCAGCAGCTCCAGCTCCGCCTCCTGCCGCCGCACCCGCAGGGCGGGGTCCTCCTCCGTGCCGCAGCACAGCCGCTGCCGCCGCCGGGCATAGCCGGACACGGTGAACTCCGGCATCACCCGCAGATACAGCTTCCGGGCGGTGACGGCCTTAGCCTCCGCCAGCAGCAGCCGCCCGGTGACGCACACGGCATCGCAGTCCGCCAGCCGCTTATCCTCCACCTGGCAGGAAAACGGCACCTCCATCGACAGGCTCCGCAAACCCGCGCTCTCCTCCGAGGTATACAGCACCGTCAGCACCACGCTGCCGCCCATGGTCAGCTGCTGGCCCGCCGGATGCTTCTCCCGCAGCCGCAGCTGCCCCACGGTATCCACGATCCGGGCAATGTCCGGGCAATACTCCGGGATCGCCGTCTCCATGGACTCCTCCTGAGTGGTGACCAGGTCGCCTACCGGCTCGCAGCAGGCCAGCTCCGCAAATTTCAGCTCCAGTTCCATGCGTTTCCCGTCCTCTCCTTGTTTTCACTGTCCCAAGGCTATGCGGGAACACGCCGGGTTATTCCTGGATGCCGAACATCCGCCGCAGCAGCCCCCGCAGACACCGGGGCGCCTTCCAGATCACGATCTTCATGCACATTACCTCCCGTCCTTCAAGCATATGATCCCGCAGGCGATCAGCAGAAACGCCACCAGGAACATCAGCGCGCCCACCGGGAAGATGGCGGCGATCAGGATCCCCAGCCCCAGGCCCAGGGCGCACACGCCGATGACCGCGCCGCAATTTCCCCGTCTCATGGCTCTCTCCCTCCTCTGCCTCAGTATATGCCGGAAAGCTCCCTCTTGCGCCCGGAGGAAAAGTACGGTACAATAATCCCTAAAAGGAGGGACGGATATGAACCTGTTATATGCGCTGGAGAGCGTGCGCACCCCATTCTGGGACGCGGTGTTCTCCGCCGTGACCCACCTGGGCGAGGAGACCGTTTTCATGGTGGCGGCCATTCTGATTTTCTGGTGCGTCAGCAAGCAGGAGGGGTATTACCTGCTGCTGATGGGCTTTTTCGGCACGGTGGTGAACCAGTTTCTGAAGCTGCTGTTCCGCATTCCCCGGCCCTGGGTCCGGGACCCTGACTTCACCATTGTGGAAAGCGCCCGGGCCCAGGCCACGGGCTACTCCTTCCCCAGCGGCCACACCCAGAACGCCGTGGCCACCTTCGGCGGCATTGCCCGGTCCACCCGGCGGCCCTGGGTCCGGTGGGCCTGCGTGGCAGTGCTGCTGCTGGTGTCCTTCTCCCGGCTGTACCTGGGGGTCCACACGCCCCTGGACGTGGGGGTGTCCTTTGCGGTGGCCGGGGTGATGGTGCTGACCCTGTATCCCCTGATCCGCCAGGCCGACCGCAAGCCCAGCCTGATGGCGGGCCTCATCGCCGGGATGCTGCTGGTGGGCATTGCGTATCTGGTGTTTGCGTATGTCTATCCCTTCCCGGCGGACGTGGACCTGGAAAACCTGGCTCACGGGCAGGAGAACGGCTGGAAGCTGCTGGGGGCCACCGCGGGCTTCGGCATCGCCTGGTGGCTGGACCGGCAGTATATCCATTTCGACACCCGGGCCGTCTGGTGGGTGCAGCTGCTGAAGGTGGTGCTGGGCCTTGCGCTGCTGATGGGCATCCGGGCGGGGCTGAAGGGTCCGTTGCTGGCCCTGTTCGGCAGCGCCGGGGTGGCCGGAGCCGTGCGATACGGCATCATGGTGCTGTTCGCCGGAGCCGTCTGGCCCGCCACCTTCCGCTATATGGCCCGCTGGGGCCGAAAGGCGTGATATGAAGAAAAGCAGTGCCGCGGCACTGCTTTTTTGGCTTGTCAAAAAAGGCGACACTTTTTTTACAATTTGTGCTGGAAATCCTCGGCATCCATCCGCAGCCGGTAAAAGTTCTGGAGCCACTCCGGCTGTTGGGAAACAGTGTCCCGCAGAGCGGACAGGGTTCGCTTGCCCACCCGGCGGTCCAGAATCGCCAGCATCCGGACCAGGGGGTCTTCTGAGTGAAGGCTGGCCGCAATGTCCTGTGTTCGGTAGGCGGCTAACGCATCGCAGAACTCATCATCGGTGTACGCCGTCCGGCGGGAACGGGGCACCTCGTCCAGCAGCATCCACAGGCCGTCCCAGTATTCCCCCAGGCCCACAGGCCGGGGACCGGGCCGATAGCCGTTATCCAGGAACCAGGTGTTGACGGTCTCCAGAGAAAAGTGCTTTACTGGCCTTCCGTCGATGCATATTTCAAATATCCGGGAGCCGTCCATCCCCACATAGGCAGTGCAGCCGTAACGCACCCGGCCATAGAGACAGGGTGCCAGCATATCATGCTCCAGATATCGGCGCATGCCGCTCCATGAGCCTTCATACTTGCCCATCTTATTTCTCCAGCACGAACCGCATTTCCACGGGGTTGTGGTCGGAATAGGCAAAGCCCAGGTCCACCACGTCGCTGGAGGTCACCGTCACGTTGTCGGACACCAGGAATCCGTCCACCGTCAGCACATACTGCCCCTGGTGATAGGGTCCGTCGGCGTTGCGGCAGCTGGGCACAGGATTCCCCTCATCCAGCGGCGCGATCAGGGACACGTTGAACCCGTCGAAGGTGTCCTCCGGAATGGGCTGGGCCCAGGTGTACTCCTGGTCCGCCTCGCCGAAGTAGACGGCGGAATCCCCCAGCAGGTCCTTGTTGAAGTCGCCGCCGGCCACGCACCAGTTGCCTGCGTCATACTCCCGCTGCATATCCTCCAGCAGCAGCTTCAGCTGCTCCATGGCGATGGTGCCGTCGGAGGTGTAGGCCGACAGGTGCAGGTTATACAGCACCAGCTCACCGCCGCCGGCCACCGGGATCCGGTGCACGCTGTAGCACCGGTCCAGATCCACCAGCTTCATCAGGCTGTTTTCGATGGGCAGCTCCACCCGCCGGGCGCTGTCCACCGTCAGAGAGGACAGGGTCATCAGCCCCGACACCGACGCCCCGTGGGGGTGGCGCAGGGGGTACATCAGGAAGGGGGAATCATAGTTCTGGGCCCAGGTCCCGTCATACTCCGGCAGCACGGACCGCAGCAGGGCGGCCTCGTCCACATGATAGCTGCGGGTGGAGTTCCGGTCCACCTCCTGGATGAGATAGAAGTCTGCGTCCTGCTGGGCCAGGAAGGCTCCGATGTTCCCTACGTTGGCCGTCAGGCGCTCCTGGGACCAGGCCCAGGACTCCGTTCCGCCGTCCATAAAGAAGCCGTAATCCGGCTCATAGGCGCCGAAGCCGATGTTATAGGACAGCAGGTGATATTCCCGGCCGGTCTCGGCGGGCTGAAGCACCTGCCGGTCCACCTCCAGGTCCATGTCTCCCAGCCGGTGATAGTCGATGAGCACATAGGCCAGGTATCCCACCACCAGCAGCACCAGGGCCGCCAGCACCAGCAGGATGATTTTCAGCGGTTTGTTCACGAAACGCGCCTCCTTGTTTACAAAAGTCCATTTGTTTATTATAATCGAAGTCAGAACATTTGGAAAGAGGTTTTTTTGTGAAACGATTTGCCATCCGATTCAACGCGCCGGTGGTGCTGAGCTTCGCCATCATCAGTCTGCTGGTGCTGGTGCTGGATTCCGTCACCGGCGGGGCCTCCACGGCCCGGCTGTTCTGCGTATACCGGGCCCCGCTGACGGACCCTTTGACCTATGTGCGCTTTTTCACCCACGTTCTGGGCCACTCGGGCTACAGCCACTATATGGGCAATATGCTGCTTCTGCTGCTGGTGGGGCCGGGGCTGGAGGAGAAGTACGGCAGCCGGAATCTGCTGCTGACCATCGTTATCACGGCCTTTGCCACGGGGCTGGTGCAGTTCCTGCTGTTCCCCCACTCGGCCCTGCTGGGGGCCAGCGGCGTGGTGTTCATGATGATCGTCCTGTCCTCGTTCACGGAGATGAAGAAGGGCGGCATCCCCCTGACTATGCTGCTGGTGGTGGCCCTGTACTTAGGCAGCGAGATCGCCGACGGCCTGACCAAAACCGACAACGTGTCCCACCTGACCCACATTGTGGGCGGCGTATGCGGCATCGTGTTCGGCTTCCGGCTGGCCCGGGCGAAGAAAAGATAGCCCCCCTCCAACGAAACAGCCCCGCAGCCCGCCGGAACCGGCAGACTGCGGGGCTTGCGCTTTGCCTTATTGCAGGGCCTGCAGCGCCGCCCGGGCGGCGGCCTGCTCGGCCTCCTTCTTGCTCTTGCCGGTGCCGGTTCCGGCCGTCTGGCCGTTGAGCAGCACCGCGCAGGTGAACAGCTTGGCGTGATCCGGGCCGGTGGCCCCGATCATCTCATAGTGCAGGGTCTGGTTGCTGCGGCGCTGGACCAGCTCCTGCAGCTCCGTTTTATAGTCCCGGCGGCGCTCCTCCACGGCCTCCTCCTGCTCCTTGTCCAGCAGGACCCGGTGGATCAGCGCCCGGGCGGCCTCCATGCCGCCGTCCAGATACACCGCCGCGAACACGGACTCCGTGGCGTCGGCCAGGATGGAGGGGCGGCACCGGCCGCCTCCGGCCTCCTCGCCCTTGCCCAGCCGCAGCTCATTGCCCAGCCCCAGGCTCTGGGCCACCTCGTACAGGCTCTCCTCGCACACCAGGGCCGCCCGCATCCGGGTCAGGTCCCCTTCCGGCAAATCCGGGTGCTTGTGGTACAGATAGTCCGCCGTGACCAGGCCCAGCACGGCGTCCCCCAGAAACTCCAGCCGCTCGTTGCTGCTGACGCCGCAGCACCGGTGCTCGTTGGCATAGGAGCTGTGGTACAGGGCCGCTTGAAGCTGCTCCTTGCAGCGGAAGGTATAGCCTAGTTTTTTTTCCAGTACTTGCAGGGTATGCATGATATTTTTCTCCCTTCCGCAGCGGAAAAAGGAAACCCCGTTGCAACCAACGGGGCCTTCTTTTTCAGCTGCTTGATTGATTCAGTTCAGCTTATTATACAGATAGCGCACGCAGTCGCCCACGGTCTTCAGACCGGTGAGGTCCTCTTCGTCGATCTCGCCGACGTCGAATTCCTCCTCCATGGCCATGACCAGCTCCACCAGGTCCACGGAGTCGGCGCCCAGATCGTCCACAAAAGAACTATCCATGCCGATCTCGTCGGTATCAATGGCAAACTGCTCAGCGATCAGATCCTGCATGGTCTTGAAGATCTCGTCCATCGTCATGAGATGATCCCTCCTTTCGGGCTTTGTCTTGGAAAATAATACGGCAATTGGTCAGGTCTGTCAATACCCTTTTTATGAATTATTCCGGCTGCACCTGCATCAGATGCACATTTTCCTGAATCTGTCCAATGATGCCGCTTTCGGCCACCTGTCTGGCCTGGCCGATGGCGTTGTCGATGGCCTCGGCGTTGGAGGAGCCGTGGGCCTTGATCACGGGCCTGGAGATGCCGATGAAGGCGGTGCCCCCCACCTTGTTGGGGTCCAGCTGGGCCTTGAAGGCCCGCAGTCCCGGCATCACCATGGCGGCGGCCAGCTTGGTCAGCAGGTTCTTCCGGAAAATATCCCCCAGGGCGTGGCCGGCAAAGGAGCCCACGCCCTCCATGGTCTTGAGCAGGATGTTTCCGGAGAAGCCGTCTGTGACGATAACGTCGCAGCCGCCCTTGATGGCCTCCTTGGCCTCGATGTTGCCGATGAAGTTCAGGTGCCCGTCGGCGCCTGCCTGCCGCAGCAGGGCCAGGGCCGCCTTTTGCAGGTCCGTGCCCTTGCTGTCCTCCGTGCCGATGTTCAGCAGGCCCACCCGAGGGCGCTCCAGCCCCAGGACCCGTCCGGCATAGAAGCTGCCCAGGTACGCGAATTGCAGCAGATACTCCGGCGTGCACTCGGCGTTGGCCCCGCAGTCGATGAGCACGGCCCGGCCGCCGGTGGTGGGAATCACCGGGGCCATCGCCGCCCGGCGGATGCCCCGGATGCGCTTGGTGATCAGGGTGGCCCCGGCCAGCAGCGCGCCGGTGGACCCGGCGGAAACCAGGGCGTCGGCCTTACCGTCCCGCAGCAGGGTCAGGCCCACGCCCATGGACGTGTCCTTCTTGTGGCGAAACACCTTGGAGGGATCGTCGCACATGTCCACGGTCTCCGTGGTGTGGACGATCTCCATTCCATGGGGGATGGTATCATGGCCGCAGTCCCGCAGGGCCCGGAGAATGGCCTCCGTGTCGCCGGTGAGCAGCACCTCCACGCCCCAGTGCTCCATACCCAGCAGGGCGCCCTTTACGATTTCCAGCGGGGCGTTGTCGCCGCCCATGGCGTCAATGATGATCTTCATAGCTCAGAACCTCCTGCTTCAGCTGCTCGATAATGGCCAGCGACCGCTGGGACAGCTGGGCGTTTTTGTTGCGCTTGCCCTTGACCCGGTGGTCCAGGGGCGGCATAATGCCGAAATTGATGTTCATAGGCTGGAACTGGGCCACGGACGCATTGCTGACGTACAGTCCCAGAGCACCGATGGCCGTTTCCCGGGGAAAGTCGATGGGCGGCTGGCCCAGCAGCCGCCGGGCCGTCTCCACGCCTGCCAGAAACCCGGAGGCGCAGGACTCCACATACCCCTCCACGCCGGTCATCTGTCCGGCAAAGGCAATGCGGGGCATCGCCTTCAACCGGTAATACCGGTCCAGCAGCCGGGGAGAGTCCAGATAGGTGTTCCGGTGCATCACGCCATAGCGCAGGAATCTGGCATCATGGAGAGCGGGGATCATGGAGAACACCCGCTTCTGCTCCGGGAAGCGCAGGTGGGTCTGGAACCCTACCAGGTTATAGATGGTGCCGTCGGCGTTGTCCTTGCGCAGCTGCACCACGGCATAGGGCTCCTTCCCGGTGCGGGGGTCCTTGAGGCCCCGGGGCTTCAGGGGACCGTAGCGCAGGGTGTCCTCTCCCCGCCGGGCCATGACCTCCACGGGCATACAGCCCTCGAATACGTTTTTATCCTCAAAGCCGTGGACCTCCGCCTCCTGGGCGTGGATCAGCTCCTGCCAGAAGGCCAGATACTCCTCCCGGTCCATGGGGCAGTTGATGTAGTCCGGCGTCCCCTTGTCGTACCGGGACGCGAAAAAGCCGCTGTCCATGTCCACGCTGTCGAAGCTCACCAAAGGCGCCGCCGCGTCGAAGAAATGCAGGGCGGAGTCCTGTCCGCCCAGCACGGACAAAAGCCGGTCCGCCAAGGCGTCGGAGGTCAGGGGACCGGAGGCCACCACCACCTCCCCCTCCGGCAGGTCCGTCACCTCACCGGGGACCACGGTGATCAGGGGGTGGCTTCTGACCCGCTCCGTTACCAGCCGGGAAAAGCCGTGGCGATCCACCGCCAGGGCTCCGCCTGCGGGGACGGCAGTCTCGTCCGCGCAGCGGATCAAAAGGCTTCCCAGCTGCCGCAGCTCCTCCTTCAGCAGGCCCACGGCGTTTTCCAGCCCCGCTGCCCGCAGGGAATTGGAGCAGCACAGCTCCGCAAAATCGGCGGTCTGGTGGGCGGGAGTCAATTTTTCCGGCTTCATCTCCCGCAGGGTCACGGAAATACCCCGCTGGGCCAGCTGCCAGGCGCATTCGCTGCCGGCCAGCCCCGCGCCGATGACTGTTACATGGTTCATGCTTCCTCCGTCTTTTTCTTGGTGGTCTTGATGGTCTTGGTGGACTTGGTGGACTTGGTGGACTTGGCGGCAGGCTTTTTGGCGGCGGCTTTCTTAGCCGCTGCTTTCCTGGCGGGTGCTTTTTCCTCTGCCGGGGCTTCGCCGGCCTGACCGCCGTCTGCCTGACTGCCGTCTGCCTGACCGCCGTCGGCCTGACCGCCGTCTGCCGCGGGCTCCTCCGTCCTGGCCTTTTTCACATAGCCGCGCTTGTCCTCCGGCAGGAAGTTGGCACAGTCCGGATTGATGCAGAAGGGCTTGCGGAAGCCCTTGCCGGCCTTTTTGAACATGGTGTGGCCGCACACGGGACAGTCGTCCTTCACCGGCACGTCCCAAGTCATGAAATCGCAGCGGGCGCTTTCGTCGGCGGCGTTGAGCCGCTCACAGCAGTAATAGGTGTACTGCTTGCCGGTTTTCTTGCTGACGCCGGTGCGCTTCATCAGCCGCCCGCCGCACTTGGGGCAGCGGCCCGGCATCTCCACCACCAGGGGCTTGGTAAACGTACACTCCGGATATCCGGGGCAGGCCAGGAACCGGCCGAACCGGCCGGACTTGACTACCATATTGCGGCCGCACACGTCGCATTTCTCCTCGGTGACTTCGTCGGGGACCTTCAGATATACGCCCTCCATGTCCTTCTCCACCTGCTGGAGATTGCTCTCAAAACCGCCGTAAAACTGCCGCAGCAGCTGCTTCCAGGGGATCTTGCCGCTTTCCACCTCATCCAGCTCATCCTCCATCCGGGCGGTGAACTTCACGTCCACAATGTCCGGGAACCGCTGGCACATCAGGTCCGTCACCACCTGGCCCAGGGGCGTGATCCGCAGGGCCTTGCCCTCCTTCACCACATATTCCCGGTCCAGAATGGTGGACACGGTGGGCGCGTAGGTAGAGGGGCGGCCGATGCCGTTTTCCTCCATGGTGCGGATCAGGGTGGCGTCGGTGTAGCGGGCGGGGGGCTGGGTGAAGTGCTGGCCGGGCTCAAAGCCCTCCAGCGTCACCACCTCGCCGGGCTGCAGCTCCGGCAGGGCGGGCTCCTTTTCCTCCTTATCGTCGTCGCGGCTCTCCTCATACACGGCGGTATAGCCGGCAAATTTCAGGCTGCTGGCGCTGGCGCGGAAGGTGTGCTCTCCGGCGGCAATGTCCACGCTGACGCTGTCGTACACGGCGTTGGACATCTGGCTGGCCAGGAAGCGGCTCCAGATCAGCCGGTACAGGCGATACTGCTCGCCGGTCAGGTCGCCCTTTACCTGCTCCGGGGTCAGGGTGACGCTGCTGGGGCGAATGGCCTCGTGGGCGTCCTGGGCCCCGGCCTTGGCCTTGTACTGCTTGGGGGTCTCCGGGCGATAGGCCGCACCGTAGCGGCTCTCAATGAAGCTGCGGGCCGCCGCCTGGGCCTCGTCGGAGATCCGCAGGGAGTCGGTACGCATATAGGTGATCAGACCCACGGTGCCCTCGCCGGTGATGTCCACGCCCTCATACAGCTGCTGGGCGATGGCCATGGTCCGGCGGGGGGTCATGTTCAGCTTCCGGGAGGCCTCCTGCTGCATGGTGGAGGTGGTGAAGGGAGGCGATGGAGAGCGCCGCTTATCCGTCCGCTTCACGTTGGACACGGCAAAGGGCGTATCCTGGAGCTGGGCGCGGATCCCGTCCACCTCCTGCTGGGAGGTGGGCTCATATTTCTTGCCGCCTCGGCCATAATAGTGGGCCTTGAACCGGGCCCCCTGGTCATTTTGCAGCAGGGCGTCCAGGGTCCAGTACTCCTGGGGCACGAAATCGGCGATCTCCTTTTCCCGGTCCGCCACCAGGCGCATGGCCACGGACTGGACCCGCCCGGCGGACAGGCCCCGGCGGATCTTTTTCCACAGCAGGGGAGAGAGCTCATAGCCCACGATGCGGTCCAGGATACGCCGGGCCTGCTGAGCGTCCACCAGGTCCTGGTCAATGTCCCGGGGTTGGCGGATGCTCTCGGTGACCACCTTGCGGGTGATCTCGTTGAAGGTGACCCGGAAGGTCTTGTCCTCCGGCAGGTCCAGCAGCTGCTTCAGGTGCCAGCTGATGGCCTCTCCCTCGCGGTCCGGGTCGGTGGCCAGGTAAACGGCGTCGCTGTCCTTGGCTGCCTGCTTCAGGTCCCGGATAATGTCCTCCTTGCCCTTGATGGGCCGGTAATTGGGCTCAAAATCGTTTTCCACGTCCACGCCCAGCTTGCTTTTGGGCAGGTCCCGCAGATGTCCCATACAGGCCTTCACCTGATACGCGGGGCCCAGGTATTTGCCGATGGTCTTGGCCTTGGCCGGGGACTCCACGATCACCAGGTATTTTTCAGCCTTTTTTGCCATATTTATGATCCTTCCTTTTCCGAATGTAGCCTGACTGTGCGCACATAGCTGCGGGGGCCGGAGCGTTGGGCATAGCCGTCGATCTCCAGCACCGTCAGCGCCGACAGCACCCGCCTTACCGGCAGGCCCGTCTGTTCCGCCGCCTCATCCGTCAGCAGAGGCGTTTCTGTATCCAGCACCCGAATCAGCGCCAGCTGATCATCGGTGAGCCCCTCCCGGTTGCGGTCCAGGTCCAGCACCGGCAGCTGCGGCTTTTGGGCCGGCTCCGGCGGCGTATCGGGCAGGGGAGAGGACTTGTCCTCCTCCGGCTTGGGGGCGTCTCCCGGCTCCGGCACGGTGACGTGGGCCGGATGCAGCCGGTGAGGAAACCGGCTGTGGTACACCGACAGAATGTCCCAGCCCGAGGCCGCCAGCCCCGCGCCGTCCCGGATCAGCCGGTTGCAGCCCACGCTGGCTGCCGCGTCGATGGGACCGGGCACGGCGAACACGTCCCGCCCCTGGTCCAGGGCGGCATGGGCAGTGATCAGGGCCCCGGACCGCACCGGGGCCTCCACCACCAAAGACGCCAGGCTCAGCCCGCTGATGATGCGGTTGCGCACGGGAAAATGCCCCGGCAGGGGCTCCGTTCCCGGGGGATATTCTGACAGCAGCACGCCGGTGGCGGCGATATCTTCATATAATCTGCGGTTTTCCGCGGGATATACCACGTCCACCCCGCCGCCCAGAACGGCGGCGGTGAAGCCTCCCGCCTGCAAAGCGCCCCGCATGGCGGCGCCGTCGATGCCCTTGGCCATGCCGGACACCACCACCGCACCCTGCCGGGCCAGCTCATAGCCCATCCGGTGGGCGCACCGCAGGCCATAGGGGGTGCAGGACCGGGTGCCCACCACGGCGATGGCCGCCTCCTCGTCAAACAGCGGCAGCGACCCCTTGCCGTACAGCAGCACCGGCGGGTCGAAAATGTCCCGCAGCCGGGCGGGATAGGCGGCATCCTGCATGGTCAGCAGGAAAATATCGCCCCGGGCGCAGTCCGCCAGGATGCGGTCCGCCCGGGTGAGGCTCTTGTCCGAAAGCAGCTGGGCCTGTCCCGGCGTCAGCCCCTCGGTCAGGGCCAGCTCCTCGGCGTCGGCATAGTACACGTCCTCCGGGGAGCCATAGCGCTCCAGCAGCAGAAGCCTGCTGCGGTTGCTGAGCCCCGGCAGAGCCGTCAGCCATACCCAGTATTTCAGCGCCGCCACGGCAGTCCCCTCCTTCCGTTCACCGCCAGCTTTCCCACAGCAGCACCGCCGCCGCAATGGCCGCGTTCAGCGACTCGCAGCGGGGGGACATGGGGATCAGCACGGTTTTGTCGCACAGGTCCAGCACCTCCCGGCTCAGCTGCCGGGCGTCCATGGCGTCCGGCCGCAGGGCCGCGCCGTACAGGGGGATGCCGCTGCGGCGCAGCAGGTCCCCCAGCTCCTCCGGCGTCACGCTCCACACCGGGCGGCGGAACACCGCCCCCATGGAGGCCCGGACGGTTTTCGGCCCGAAGGGGTCCGCGCACCCGCCGGTCAGCAGCAGTCCGTCGGCGTCAAAGGCGTCCAGGGTCCGCAGCACCGTTCCCACGTTGCCGGGGTCCTGGACCCCGTCCAGCACCACATAGCGCCGGCCCGGAAGCGTTTCCGGCACCGGCAAAACCGGCGCGCGGCAGGTGAACAGCACCCCCTGGGGGGTCTTGGCGGGGCTGATGGAGGCCATGACCTCCGGCGGCACCAGCACCTGCCGGACCTTTTCCGGCAGCGGCTCCGGGCACAGGCACTGTCCCGTCTGGCGGCGATAGGCGGCGGACCCGGCCAGCTTGCGGATATGGGTCATCAGCGGATTCTGGCGGCTGGTAATGGTCTCCATGCTTCCGGCTCCTTTCCGGCTCTTTCCCGGGCTTCTATATTTAATAGGTAAAGCCCAGTGTGTATGATTAGGTGCATTGTAGCATAACTTGATCCAAAATGCAACCACCGGAAAAAATCAGCCAGCCCAGGCCATGATCGGCGACGACCCGGTGCAGCTGTTCAGCAACTTCAGCCTGACCCAGCCGCCGGGGCTCCAGCTTCTATTACGAGCTGGACGCGGACAACATCCGGCGCTTTCTTCGCGAGTTGGAGCATTATTTGCTGTGAGTTAATGCTCTTATCCTCCTATATTGGAAAAGACCCGCTGCCGGCTGAACCGGCAGCGGGTCTGAGACTGTCGAAAAACTCAGAAATCTTCCGCCATCGGAAAGGAAGATAGTTACG
>OBAR01001341.1_pt1 | contig 21583 bp, 21 predicted proteins | sample 1517911 | NCBI WGS metagenome assembly OBAR01 (sample SAMN04571709, study PRJEB22368) | human gut metagenome | biome: human gut; material: stool | host: Homo sapiens | place: Luxembourg | collected 2012-10-26
CTTACCGACAAAAACGCCTATAAAGAGGCAATTTTGCTCCGTGAGCAGCAGGGAACAACCGCTATCGGTGAGGGAATCGCAGTTCCTCACGCAAAGAGCGACAGCGTAAAAGTTCCGGGTCTTGCGGCTGTGACGGTTGACGGAGGCGTTGATTACGGTGCTCCGGACAATAAACCGTCGGATATTATCTTTATGATTGCCGCACCTATGGACGGCGATTTGCATCTTGAAATTCTCTCGAGGCTTATGGTTATGCTGATGGAACCCGAATTTTGCGAGGCTCTCAGAAATGCAAAAACTACCGAGGAATTTCTCTCGATAATAGATAAAAAGGAAAATGAAAAATACGCTCAGCCTCAGGAAAAAGAGGCTGAAAAAACGAATAACGCAAAATACAGAATTCTTGCCGTTACCGCTTGCCCGACAGGTATTGCACATACCTATATGGCTGCCGAGGCTCTCGAAAAGGCAGGAGAAAAAATGGGATATCCTCTTAAGGCAGAAACAAACGGCTCGGGCGGAGCAAAAAATGTCTTGACCGCTAAGGAGATAGAGGAGTGCGACGGTATCATCATTGCCGCAGATAAAAATGTTGAAATGGCTCGTTTCTCCGGAAAGCCTGTTGTTAAGACTTCCGTTTCAAACGGAATTAATAAGCCGGAGGAATTAATTCAGAGAATTGTTGACGGCAAGGCAAGCATATATAATGCCGATGGAGAACAAGCAAAAAAATCTTCGGATGACGATCTCGAAAAAGAAAGTTTCGGACATAAGGTTTATAAGCACCTTATGAACGGCGTATCGCATATGCTTCCGTTCGTTGTAGGCGGCGGTGTGCTTATCGCACTCGGATTTCTTATCGATACGTTCCTCGGCAATGCCACTCTTCCGGACGGTTCTGCAAACGGTTCGTTCGGCTTTACTTCGTTTGCCGCTTCCATTCCGTTTTGGATAGGTAAGGTTGCGTTCGGATTTATGCTTCCGATTTTGGCAGGATATATTGCTCAGTCTATTGCCGACCGCCCCGGTCTTTTGCCCGGTATGATAGGCGGTATGATTGCGGCACAGGGCTATACCTTTAATTCGCTTTATGAAAATCAGAATTTAGTAGGCGACGGCACGGCTGTTTCGGGCTTTTTGGGAGCACTTTTTGCAGGATTTGCTGCAGGTTTGATAGTTAATCTTTTGAAAAAAGTATTTGCTTTTCTTCCAAAAGCTATGGACGGTATTAAGCCGGTGTTCCTCTATCCGCTGTTCGGTACATTTTTGGTTGGTGCATTGATGTGCCTGATTAATCCGATTATCGGTGCTTTGAATACAGGACTTTCAAACGGCCTCTCCTCTCTCGGCGAGACTTCACAGATTCTTCTTTCAATCGTGCTTGCCGCTATGATGGCAACCGATATGGGCGGTCCGTTTAACAAGGCAGCCTATGTATTCGGCACCGCCGCTATCGCAGACGGTAATACTTGGATTATGGCAGCCGTTATGATAGGCGGTATGGTTCCTCCTATTGCAATCGCTCTTTCCACAACTTTTGCAAAGAAAAAGTGGAGTGCAGAAGAAAGAAAGAACGGTCCCGTTAACTATCTTATGGGTCTTTGCTTCATCACAGAGGGTGCTATTCCTTACGCTGCATCCGACCCGATCAGAGTCATTCCGTCCTGTATGGCAGGCTCTGCGGTTGCAGGCGCATTGACGGCAGTATTCCACGTAACCTGCCCGGCTCCTCACGGTGGCATATTCACATTCGCAGTTTGCGACCATCCGCTTCTTTATATCGTTGCCCTTGCAGCAGGTTCACTCGTAGGCGGACTCGTTCTTACGGCTCTTAAAAAGAATAAGACAGAGGCGTAATCATTGTTAAGTAACAGAGAGGATAATAATTATGGTATCAAAGGAATTTACAATTAAAAATTCTATGGGCTTTCATATGAGACCCGCAAATGTTTTTGTAAGCGAAATGACAAAATTTGTATCCGAGGTCAACATTAAATTTGACGGTAAGACGGTTAACGGAAAAAGTATTATGAACATTATGGCGGCTTGCATTAAATGCGGCTCGGTTATCACGGTTGAGTGCTCGGGAGCGGATGAGCAAGCTATGCTCGATAAGGCAAGCGAACTTATCGAGGGTGGTTTCGGCGAAGACTAAACGCCCCAAAATGAGAACTAAAAGCAGAAAGGACTGACAATTATGTTAAAAGGTATCGGTGCCTCTCAAGGCTACGGAATCGGAAAAGCCGTTGTAATAAAAAACGAAAGTCTCGATTACAGTTCCGTTAAATATTCCGACGCCGAGAATGAAAAGAAAAGGCTTCACGACGCAGTTGAAAAATACTGCTCTCAAACGCAGGCTCTTGCCGAAAATCTCAGCAAAAACGCAGGCGAGGAAGAGGCTGAAATTCTCAAGGGACATTTGGTAATGCTTCAGGACCCGTTTATGCTTTCTCAAATGGAGGATAATATCGATTCCGGCTCGGTTGCCGAAGCCGGAGTCGCAACCGTATGCAATATGTTCATAGATATGTTTTCCGGCGTTGACGATGAGTTGACACGCCAGCGTGCGTCCGATGTAAAGGATATAAGAGACAGTCTGCTGTCAATTCTTCTCGGCACAGAGAACGTTGACATTTCAGCCGTTGCGCCCGAATCCGTGCTTATAGCAAAGGATTTTACGCCGTCGATGACATCGCAGATTAACAAGGAAAATGTTGCCGCTATTATTACCGAAGTCGGCGGAGTTACCAGCCACAGTGCAATACTCGCAAGAGCTATGGGTATACCTGCCGTTCTGTCGGTTAAAGGTGTTACGGATTCTGTCTGCGACGGAGAAATGCTTATTGCGGACGGCTTTAAGGGTAAGGTGATAACCGACCCGAGCGAAGCTGAATTAAAGAAATATCGCAAAAAGAATGACGAATACCAAAAGGAAAAGGAAAGCCTCAGCGAATATTTCGGAAAGCCTACCGTTACAAAAAGCGGTGTGCTTAAAAAGGTTTACGGAAATATCGCAAAGGCAGAAGATGCCCAGAATGTTGTTCAAAACGGCGGCGAGGGTATAGGACTTTTCAGAACCGAATTTCTCTTTATGGACAGAGACCACGCTCCTACGGAGGACGAGCAGTTTGAGGCTTATTCCACCGTCGCAAAGGCGCTTGACGGAAAAGAGGTAATTATCCGCACCCTGGATATAGGCGGAGACAAGGCGGTTGAATATCTTAATATCGATAAAGAAGAAAATCCGTTTCTCGGCTTTAGAGCCATTCGCTATTGCTTAAAAAACACAGAACTTTTTAAGACCCAACTCAGGGCAATTCTGCGTGCCGCACAGTTTGGCAATATAAAGATTATGCTGCCGCTCGTTACTTGCGTTGATGAAATAAAACAGGCAAAGGCGCTGATTGCCGAGTGTATATCGGAACTTGAATCTGAGGGAAAAAGATACCGTGATGTTCCGGTAGGAATTATGGTTGAAACTCCGTCTGCCGCTATTATTTCCGACTTGCTGGCAGAGGAGGCGGCATTCTTCTCAATCGGCACAAATGACTTAACCGGCTATACTATGGCTGTTGACAGAGGAAACGCCAATGTGTCGAATCTTTATGACCCTACTCAACCGGCTGTTCTTCGTGCCATTGAGATGACGATTAAAAATGCAAAAAAGGCAGGTATTCAGGTGGGCATGTGCGGCGAGGCTGCCGCAGACGAAAGGCTGATACCTCAACTTGTCGAATGGGGACTTGACGAATTCAGCGTAAGTCCGTCATCGATTTTGCAAACGAGAAAAAATATCTGTAATTGCAAATGATTTTATATTGATTTTTACCGCCTCGATTTCGGGGCGGTTTTTGTCTTATTAAACAGTTTTTTTGATTCGATTTTGTGCAATAATGAGATATTCTTTTTATTGTTTGACTTTAGGATTTTTGTATTTTATAATATTTTTTAAGATGTTTATAAAAGAGGTTATACTATGCCCGAGAAAGCCGAAAATGTAAAAAATATTTATGCCGTTATCGCTATTGTTGTTACTGTTGCGTGGTACGGTATTGAGCGAATTGCAGAGGTGTTCGTCAGTTTTAACAAAGCGAGTGCGGTTGTGCTTGCAATGTTGTCTGTCGTGGCGCTCGTTGTCGTTTTCTTTTTAATTGATTCGTGCAGTGATTCGTTTAACGGTATGCTTGCATCTCTCGTTGCGTTTAAGATGATGCCCCCGTCGATAAACATTCTTTCAAAGCTGTCATACGATGCGTCATTTTTGTATTATTTGGTTCAAAAGGCGGCTGTCTTGCTTTTTATCTATTTGTTTATAAAATATTACAGAAAAGAGAAAAATGCAAAAATCAGCCCGTTTGCCGTGTTTATTTTGGCTTTTTCGGTTCCGTTTTCGCTTGAAATTTCGAACAATGTCAGCGTCTATTTGATGCGCTCGTTCGGCGAGAATATGCTTTTCTCATATTTCAGTGATTTTGTTTTTTATGCTGCGGCGATTTTTGTTGTTTGGCTTATTGCGCTTAAAATCAATTATAAGGCGCTCGGCTTCATCACCTGCTATGAACTTGTTGCTTTGTCTATTAACTTTTTGCGTAAGGCGTGCTATGCCGTTGTTCTTACATTAAGGCACGAGCATGTTTCTCTGAGCATTTACTGTTGGATGGTTATATTTGCACTGGGAATTGTTCTGTTTGCATTTACCTATAAGCAACGCAAGAAAAGTGCGCTTATTGTATGATGATTTGTGCACAAACCTAAATAAAACAGAAAAGAAGCAGATGCGAAAAATCGCATCTGCTTCTTGTTTTGTCTGTTATAAATCGTCTGCATCCTGAACAGGCTCTTCGGGAACGCCGTTGTAATAGGTCTCTTTTGTCATTCCCGTATATGAGCCGTTGTCATCCAGCTTAACCATATCGGGATGAATGAATTTTGACAGGTCGATTATTTCCTTTGTATTGCCTAAATCGTTTTCGCTTTTCTTTTCCTTTTTGCCTTTTTTCATAAAAAATCACCTCTGCATTATCTTTTGCAGAGGTGCTCTTTTTATACTTTTTCTGTCTGAACATTTGCGATTTTATCAAGGAAATCTTTGGTTGTTATAACCTGCCCCATATCAAGAAAATCGTCCATATTCATATTAAAATTATTAATAAAAAACGGTGCTCCAGAGTATTCTATATCTATGTGCAGTCGTTTTGCGTCTTCGGCGATTTGTTTTGTGGAATATGTGTTTATGTCATATTGCTTTTGCGCAAGGATTTCGCCGTTATTTATATATTGCAGTATTATGTTTCTGCACGAGCGGGAAAGTGAAATGTATTTTGTGTGACTTTTTGACAAAGTTTGTCCCATTGTCAGTTGCGCTACCGCTTTGCAGGCGTCGGAATGAAGAAAGAATTCGTTGATAAATATATGCTCGAGCGGCGTAGTGTCGTCGGGAACGATGATGGCGAGCACGTATTTTGTAACCTTTTTTCCGTAAAGGTCTTTCATAAATTCCTTAAAATAATACTGGCATTCCGAGATTTTTCCCGCAAATTGGTGATAGAAGGGAATGTTAGGTTCCTCCTTTATACCCGGCATGTTGAAAACGACAAATTTATCATTGTCCTTTTCTTTTACCAATATGCTTCTGTTTGCGATTATAATCGGTATTGTCTTAGGCATAGTGCATAACCCTTTGCATTGTTTTTGTTATTATACACTAAATTCAAATGTTTTTCAATAGCGGGCAAGCGGTTACAATTTAGTAACTTTTGTGGAATTCCTCGGAACATATGGTATAATGAATCTTGTTATAATTTTTGGTGAGGGGAGTTAATATGAACGACAGCGAAGTAGATAAGATTCTAAAAGAAATTAACGAAAATAAAAATAAAAAGCAGAAAGAACTTTTTAATAAATACGAGGAAAATCAAAATAATAAGACTAAGCCTTTGAGTATTGATGTGCCTCTTGATGAAAAACCTCCCGTTAAAAAGGAGATAAAGTCAGAGCCGATTTTTGACGAACCAAAGCAGATTGAGAAAAAGCAGGCAGACGCAAAGACCGAAAAAAAGGAGCCGTCACCGCAACAGAGCACGGAGCAGGACTCACCTTTAACTTTAAGCGAAGAACCTCAAAATCCGGATTTTACAGAAGATAACGGCGAACAAGAAACGTCTCTTATAACGTCGGAAAGCGATGATACGGACGGAACATCGGATAAAATCTCAGCCGATGAGAACACTTCGGACGGAGTATATTTTGCGGAATATGATGAGGAAGAAATGCCGCAGGAAGATTCTAAGAAAAAACGTAATAAAATAATTATCGCCGCAGTTTGCATAGTTGTTGCTATTGCAATTGCACTGGGCGTTTACTTCGGATTTTTCTATAATAAAAAGACGCCCGAGCCGCAGACTACGGCACCTGATACTACGCAGCAGACTACCGCTCCTGTAAAGCAGACGCTTAATCCGCTGACAGGCGAGTCGGGTTATGACGAGGGTGCTCTTAATCAAAGACCCGTTGCCGTTGTTGTGGAAAACGAATATTCTACCGCTGCCGTTAAGCCACAGTGGGGCATATCTCAGGCAGATATAGTTCTTGAGGGTGAGAGCGAGTTCTCCACTCGTATGCTTATGTTCTGGGCTGATTATAATAAGATGCCGAAGCAGATAGGTCCGACCCGTTCCGCAAGACCTCCGTTTATACGTTTCAGCCAGCTGTTTAACGCAGTGTTTATTCACGCAGGGCTTTCTCACACGGCAGGCGGATATGTTGGCGCAGATACTGTTTTTGAAAACGAAAATGTTGACCATATTAATCTGCTTAGTCTCAGCGAAAGCGGTGAATATTTCGGCAGAGATTATTCCAGAACTAAGGTGGTTGAGCATACAGGTTATCTTAACGGTACCAAGGTCGCAAAACTTCTTGAGAGTAAGAAAATTGATACTAATCTTAATATGTCTAAATTTACCGCTCTAAGTTTTAATGAGAGCGAGAAAAAACTTTCCGATACGGCGGCAAACAGCGTGTCTTTTAAGTGGTCGTCTAATTGTCCCAAAAATGCTGATTTCACATATGACGAAGCAAGCGGAAAGTATACCACTTCCGATTTCGATTCAAAGTACGGCAAATCGAATGTTGCTTGGGAAAATCTTATTTTTCTCCTTGATACAACCGAGTATGTGGTTAAGGAAAATTATAAGGGCTCGGGTAACAGCGAGACTTATTGTAACTATGATTTGAGCGGCGGAAAGGGTATGATTTGCTCCGACGGCACAGCACTTGAAATACAGTGGGGAGTTACCGACGGTAAACTTTGGATGAAAGATTTGAGCGGGAATTCCGTTTCCCTCAATCCCGGCAAAATTTATATCGGTTATGGCTCGTCAAATCACGGCGGAGCATATTCGCTGGGTACTTCGTCGGATAATAACTGAATTACCATATGATAAAAGCGATGATAGGTTATCCTACCATCGCTTTTTTTGATAGCCGAACTATCTCATCGACTCTTCATAAGCCTTGATCATTTTCTTGACCATCTGACCGCCGACTGAGCCTGCCTGCTTAGAGGTAAGGTCACCGTTGTAGCCTTGTTTAAGGTTAACACCAACCTCTGAAGCGGCTTCCATCTTGAAACGGTTGAGAGCATCCTTTGCCTCAGGTACTGTATTCTTAGCCATTATTGATACACCTCGCTTAAAAAGATTTGCAAGGGCAGATGTCGTACAAAAACGCTTTCGCCCTTGCAAAACATCATTTTCCTCTTGCAAGTTTATTTTGTGTATCTTATCCGTTTTTACCACTGAAAAATTTTTACAATTATTATTAACAAATTTGAATGTACCGTTTGATGAAACTGTTAAAAGATTTCAAACTAAAAGTAACGTCAGTTATATCGAACAAGATATGAAGCGTTGGCAGAATGAAAAGGATTTGCCGGGATTTGATAATGAAGAAATTATTTCAAAAAATATGTCTGCAGATGATACGGTTAAAATGATATTGAAGAATTGTACGAAAAATATCAGTTGGTATGCAATTATGTTTTTATTTGATAAAATTAAGTCAAAATATTTTTGTCGGGCGAAAATACAAAAAGAAAAACACCATTCAAAAAACTCCCTCTACTATACAGAGAAAAATTCAAGTTTTGTTGATGCGTTTTCAGAAAAAATTTATAAATTATTTTACGCAAAAGAAAAAACCTCGCCATGCAGGCAAGGATTATCAATATCATTTTACAATTTAGATATTTAATTTTTTAGTATATCCAACAGTTCGGGAATGTCGTTTTCGATAACTTTCTCATTTCTCAAGCTTTTTAGAACATTCATAATTGCACATTGTCAACCGTAAATGTGCAAAGATTGCATTCTTATAGAAATATTATATGCAAAATACGATAGCGCATTCAAATTAAAATTATATTTTTTTAACTTGTAAAAATAGGTTTGCCCAAAATGTAGGCAAGTAACAGAGGTGCACATGAATGGAAAAGTTACTAGAATAATATTGTTTGAAAAAGGATACCGCTGCTTAATAATTGGGTTGTAATATGATTTTTGACTTATTAAACTGTCTATCAAGCGCAGGCCGTAAATGCGCCAAATTTCACTTATTTTATAGTTTTAAATGTTGACTTTTTATTTGTCATTTGATAGAATAACTACGGTTAGCTTATGCTAACTAAAATTTTTAATATCAAGTTAGCAACGGCTAACAAGATACGGAGGACAAATATGTTAAAAAAATTATCGATTTCATTGACAGCAATAGTTTTTGCACTTACACTTACCTGCACTTCATTCTGTGCGTTTGCAATGGGTCCGAGCAAGGACGGCGTTTACGAAGTGCCGATTGAAATGTGGCACGCAGAAAAAGAAAGAACATCAATGGGTGACAGCTATATTGTTCACACCGCACTTCTTACAGTTGACGGTGATGAAAAAACGCTTACAATAGCTCCTGCCAAAACAACAAGCGATATGCAATTTTGGTATTACAAGGACGGTTCTGTTAAGGGCGACACAGTAGAAGTTAAGCAAAAGAATAATGTTGAAATTGACGGCACTGAGTATGAAGCGGCTTTTGAATTTCCGATTAAGAGCGACGATGAATTTGTCGGCGTAAAATTTGCCGCTTCGGCTATGCCTTTATCACCTTCTGCAAGAATTAAAATAGATTATGACAGTGCAAAAAGAATCGGAGATGTAAAAAAAGAAACAACCACCAAAAAAGCCACTACTACCACCACAACGACAACTACTACAACAGCACCAACCACAACCGAGCCTAAAGAGGAAACGGTTAAGAATAAGAAAGCTCCGATCGCCATTGCCTGCGGCGCAGTGGGTGCGGTTGCATTTGTGCTTGTAATTACCGCTGTTATCAAGAAAAATAAACATGACTGATTGGGGCGAAGTATGAAAAAAATATTTAAGAAATTTCAAGTTAAGGATTTTGTGTTTTTGGCTGTCTTATCCGCAGCGATGACATTGTGCGGCGGAATAACGATGCCGCTTGTTATGCACACCACCGTTTTCGGACTGCGTAACATGGCAGCCGCACCTATTTATTCGATTTTCGTAGCAATCGGACTTATGAAAGTAAGAAAGCCGGGTGCTCTCACAATTATCGGACTTTTTTCGGGCGCACCGCTGATTTTCTTTTCAACGGTTATGTTTTTTAACAATTTTGTTTCCGCAATCATAGCGGAATTAATTATGCTTTTGATTTTCAGAGGCTATCAAAAGAAAGTTTCCGTTTTCATTACAACGGGAATATATATGCCGTTTTCACTTCCGATTTCGGTTCTGTTCAGCCTTTGGCTCAATGGGCAAAGTTACGCTCAGCTTACAGCAAATCCGAAAATTTCTGTTTTAACATCAATCGGCACAATTACATTGGCATTTTTGGGTGCGGCAATCGGAATGAAAATCGCCGCAGAACTTCAAAAGGCAGGCAAATTAAAACCGTATGGAGAAGATGACAATGCTTGAAACATTTGAGGTTAAAAAGCCTTTTTATCCTCTGATTTCATTTTCAGTTTCCGTAATAGTGCTGATATTCGGAATGCTTTTTTCCAAAAATCTTTTGGCTTTTGCTTTTGCCATGGCAATTTTTGTGCTTTACTCGGCATTCGGTCTTTTTAAAAGCGCATGGAAAATGACCGTTGCAATGGCGATTTGCGGACTTATTATAGGAGGTTTGTCATTTTTGACAAACAGAAGTTTGGACGCATTTTGGCAAACACTTTTAAGAATGATTCTCTTGGGATTGTGTGCCGTGCCGATGGTAAGCACATCACCCTGCGATCTAACACGCTGTCTTGCAAAGCTGAAATGCCCGAGAGTTATAACGCTCGGCATGCTTGTAACACTTAAATTTATTCCGGTTTTAGTGTGTGAAATAAAACAGATCTGGGAGGCGATGAAGGTCAGAGGTGCAAATATGAATTGGTACCGACCGAGTTGCATTTACCGTGCGTTTATTATTCCTCTTGTTATACGAATCATCGGAATATCGGATACTCTTTCCCTTTCGCTTGAAACAAGGGCATTTACACTTGATGACAGTACAAGCTCGGTATATAAAGTAATAAAAATAAAAGCAAGGGATTTTGTATTTCTTGCCTGTGTTATTGTGCTTTGCGCAGGCGGAGGTGTTATGATATGGGCATAGCGATAAGACTGAAAGAAGTTTCTTTTAAATATGACGGTGCTAAAGAAAATGTGCTTGAAAATATAAATCTCACCGTGGAATACGGCGAAACCGTGCTTTTGTCGGGCGTTTCCGGCGAGGGAAAAAGCACCCTGCTTTCGATAATAAACGGTGTTATTCCGTTCGTTAATTCGGGCGAATTTTCGGGCAGTGTGGAAATAGACGGCAAGGATGTTACAAAGCTAAAAATCAGCGAGCGTTCAAAGCTAATCGGCACCGTGCTTCAAAATGCGGACGAACAAATTATTTATGATTTAGTAAACGAAGAAATCGCTTTCGGCTGCGAAAATCTTAATATTGCGTCCGAAGAAATCGACAGACGCATTGAACGATTCACAACGCTTATGCAAATAGAAAAAAACGCAAAAACGAAAACGCTTTCAGGAGGTCAAAAGCAACGCCTGATAACCGCTTCTACTCTTGCGATGGAGCAAAAAATCATTATTCTTGACGAACCGCTTGCAAATTTGGACACTCATACAGCACACATTTTGCTGAAAGCACTTCGTAATTTGGCAAACAGCGGATATGCCGTTTTAATAGTTGAACACAGGCTTGATGTTGTGAAAAACTACATAGATAAAGTTATGCGAATCGAAAACAAACAGCTTTTTACAAGTACGGACATAAACGACTTGAACAGCGGAATAAAAACAATTCCTCATGCCGACGGCTCTTTGCCCGGCGAAGTGCTTATAAAAGGCGAAAAACTTTTCTTTGCCGCAGGTGACAGAAATATTATAGATGGACTTAATATAGAAATTCGGGCAGGCGAACGAATAGTTTTGCTCGGTGAAAACGGATGCGGAAAAACTACCCTTATGCGCATGCTTGCAAGGCTGAATAAGCCGAATGACGGTGCGCTGAGTCAAACAATAACAAAAAGCAAAAAAGCAAACAGCAAATGGTTTTCAAAGGTGGGATATGTTTACCAAAATCCAACCTATCAGCTTTTTATGCCAACGCTTTTAAGCGAGATTTCTTTTAAGGCAAAAAGCGAGGAAGTGGCAAGGGAAATGATAAACGCCTTTGGACTTTCGGGACTTGAGCAGAGGCATCCGCAATCACTTTCCGAAGGGCAAAAACGGCGTGCCTCCATTGCTGCTGTCTGTGCAAGCGAGCCGACCGTACTGTTTCTTGACGAGCCGACGGTGGGTCAGGATTACAAAAACCTTTGCAAAACGGTTGAAACCGTAAATAAAATAAACAAGAACCTTGGCACGGCAATTGTTACCGTAACACACGATAAACGATGTGCCGGTGCTCTTGCAGACAGAGTGCTGATTATGGAAAACGGTAAAATATCACGGCAAGGCGATTACCGACTCGCAAATGAATTTTTGGATAAATAACTTAATTTAGGGAGAAAAGAAATGATTAAAACAAGACTTATAGAGCAAGTGCCTTCTTCAAAGAAGTACATTGCCCTAACAGTTCTTGCGCAGTGGTTGAAAACGGTTGCAAACATCGTTATGATTTTTATTCTTTCAAACCTACTTGCGCAAATTCTTGACGGTAAAGCGTTTGATTTTAAAGGACTTTTGCCTTATCTGGGCGCAATTGCGGCGGTTATGCTTGTGCGTTATCTTTGCGGATACGCAAGTTCTCAGACTGCGTTTTTCGCTTCAAGCGAAGTAAAAAAAGTGCTTAGACAAAAAATGTATAAAAAGCTTACACGAATGGGAGCATCTTACAGCGAAAAGGTATCAACATCAGAGGTGCTTCAGGTTTTTGTTGAGGGTGTAGACCAGCTTGAACTTTATTTCGGCAAATATCTGCCGCAGTTTTTCTTTGCTATGCTTGCACCGATAACGCTTTTTGCCGTGCTTGTGTTCGTAAGCTGGAAAGCGTCGTTGGTGCTTCTTATTTGTGTACCCCTTATTCCGCTTTCTATTGTTGCAGTTCAAAAAATCGCAAAAAGACTTCTCAGCAAATATTGGGGAGTATACACAAACCTCGGCGATACTTTCCTTGAGAATATCCAAGGCTTAACAACACTCAAAGTTTATCAGGCGGATGAACGCAAGAATGTTGAAATGAATGAAAAAGCCGAAGAATTCAGAAGAATTACTATGAAAGTCCTTACAATGCAACTCAATTCCGTAAGCGTTATGGATATTGTTGCATATGCAGGAAGTGCAGTAGGTGTAGTAATTGCAATCATTCAGGTAAAAAACGGCACAATCACTTTACCTCAGGCATTTTTAATCATTATGCTTGCGGCTGATTTCTTTTTACCGCTCAGGCTTCTCGGTTCATTTTTCCATGTGGCTATGAACGGTATGGCGGCAAGTGACAAACTCTTTAAGTTGCTTGATACAAAAGAGGACGAACACGGAGCGGAGATTCCTGAAAACCTTGACGGGGATATCGAAATTAAAGACCTTTCCTTTTCTTATGACGGCGAAAAAACCGTACTTAACGATATTTCGATAACTTTTAAAAAGCACGAACTTATAAGCATAGTAGGCGAATCGGGTTGCGGCAAAAGCACGCTTGCTTCCCTGCTTTGCGGAACAACTAAAGGCTACATCGGCAGTATAACAATCGGCGGTGTTGAAATTAAAGATATTGATGAAAAAACACTTATGAACAACATCACTGCCGTAAACTTTAATTCCTACATTTTTGCAGGAACGGTTAGGGAAAATATGCTCATAGCCGACAAAAGTGCCGGTGACGAAAAGATGATTGAAGCATTGAAAATGGTAAATCTTTGGTCATTTTTAAGTGAGCAAGACGGACTTGATACTAAACTTAATCAACAAGGCAGCAATTTTTCGGGCGGACAAAGACAAAGGCTTGCCATTGCAAGAGCCTTGCTTCACAACACACCGATATATGTTTTTGACGAAGTAACTTCAAACATAGACGCCGAAAGCGAAAACGACATTATGACCGTTATTCACAATATGGCTAAAATCAAAACCGTTATTCTTATCTCCCACAGGCTTGAAAATGTGGTAGGCAGTGACAAAATTCTTCTGCTTGATAAAGGCAAAATTGAGGAAAGCGGTACTCATTCTGAACTTATGTCTCTTAATAAAAAATACAAGCTGATGTATTCCACTCAAGCAGAACTTGAAAAATATGCAAAGGAGGAAGCGTAATGAAAAGAAAACAATCAGGTTTCAAAATTATGATGCGGTTGATAAAACTTGTTAAGCCGCTTGCTTTCTTCATGGTACTTGCAGTTATACTCGGCGTTACAGGCTTTCTTTGCGCCATTCAAATTACAGTGCTTGGCAGTATGACGCTTCTCACAGCTGCAGGTATAAACGGTGGACTTGCAATAAAAACGGGATGTATTTGCATTATTATTTTTGCGGTTTTGCGTGGTTTTTTACACTATGGCGAGCAAGCGTGCAACCACTATATTGCATTCAAATTACTTGCACTTATTCGTGATAAAGTATTCAAATCACTTCGTAGGCTAACACCGGCAAAGCTTGAAGGTAAAGATAAAGGCAATCTGATATCGCTCATAACAAGTGATATTGAACTTTTAGAAGTTTTTTATGCTCACACGATTTCTCCGATTTGTATTGCGTTTTTAACAAGCCTTGTTATGCTGATATTTATTGGCAGATACAGTATTTGGCTTATGCTTGTTGCACTTGCGGCTTACATTACAGTCGGCATTATTATTCCACTTGTATCATCCAAATTTAACAAAAATATCGGTATGACCTACCGTGAAAATTCGGGCGCACTTTCCGGCTATGTGCTTGACAGTATGAGGGGGCTTTTGGAATCCATCAGATACAATTCAACCGATACCCGCCTTAATGAAATGAACGAAAAAACCGATAAACTTAATTCACTTCAAAAGAAGTTAAAGAAAATAGAGGGGCATAATATTTCAATTACGGATATTTCGATTATTTTCTTTTCAATCACAATGCTTTTAGTTGCAATTTGCCTTTACCAAAAGGGCACAATCGGATTTGACGGACTTATTGTTTCAACCGTAGCAATGATGAGTTCATTCGGTCCGGTTGCCGCACTTTCAAACCTTGCAGGCAATTTGACTCACACTCTTGCAAGTGGTGAAAGAGTGCTGTCAATTCTTGATGAAAGCCCTGTTGTTGAAGAAAACATCAGCGGCAAAGAAGTTGAATTTGACGGTATGGAATGTAAAAATGTAGGCTTTGCATATGACAAAGAGCAAATTCTTGAAAATTTCAATATGGAAATTCCAAAAAACAAAATCATTGCTATAAACGGACCGAGCGGTTCGGGCAAATCGACTGCGCTTAAACTTATGATGCGTTTTTGGGATGTAAATAGTGGCGAAATCGATATGTCGGGTGAAAACATTAAAAATATTAAAACATCATCACTTCGTAACAATCAGAGCCTTGTAAGCCAAGAAACCCAATTGTTTAACGATACGATTGAAAATAACATTAAAATTGCAGATTACAACGCAACAAGAGAAGAAGTTGAAATTGCCGCAAAAAAAGCCTCAATTCACGATTTTATAATGACTTTGCCTAAGGGATACGACACAAATGTAGGCGAACTCGGTGATTTGCTTTCGGATGGTGAAAAACAGCGTATAGGTCTTGCAAGAGCGTTCCTTTGCAACTCTCATATGATTATGCTTGACGAACCCACAAGCAATTTGGACAGCTTAAACGAGGGCAATATCTTAAAATCTATAAACGAAGCAAAGCACGGCAAAAGCATTGTTTTGGTTTCTCACAGAAAGTCAACGACAAAAATCGCTGACGAAGCTTACACCGTTTACAGAGGCAGATTATCATGAAAAAAGACAGAATCACACGAGAAAAAGAAATGTTACCCGAAATGGTAAAAATTTATTGTCACGGTGTGCATAAATCAAAAAAAGGTACTCTTTGCAAGGACTGCCAAGAACTTACTGATTATGCGCTTTTCAGGCTTGATCATTGTCGCTGGGGAAACGATAAAAACTTCTGCTCGCAATGTCCCTGCCATTGTTACAAACCCGATATGCGAGTGAAAATTAAAGAAGTAATGCGTTATTCAGGACCACGCATTATGCTTTATCATCCGCTTGTGGGTACCATTCACGGCATTGAAACGATAAAAGGCGTTATCAAGGCAAAAAAGAAAAGCAAATAACACCAAAAAATATTGACTCTCATGCAAACAAAGTCTTTACCGAAAGGTAAAGGCTTTTTTCTTTCACGGTGAAAAGAAAAACAGCGCCAATGCTCAATTAAGCATCAGTGCCGTTTTACAAGACTTGTATTTATTTCAGTACAAAGCAATATTTGAATTTTCTTTTGCGAGGTTTTGCATTTTTTCCGTGTAGCCGTTGATGCAAAAGAATACAAAGCATTCATTTCTGTTTTGCTTATTCCAATTTACTTTTTTTGCCTTTTCAAGCAAGTCATAATACACATTAACATCAAGCGGTTTTTTGGTATATTTACATTCGCCGAAGATGATGTTGTTTGAATTATCTGTTGCGACAATATCAATTTCTGTATCTTTTCTGTCCCACCACTTGCCGATTTTTGTGGGAGTGAAACCGAAAGTGTTTTTGATAATCAACTCGGGAAGATATTGATTTTTGCAAATATCCTCATACACATAAGCAACATGATTTTTTATAAAGCCCTCTTTGATTTTATCAAGAACAAAATCTATGTGCTCGCTTTCAATATATGATTTATAAGGATATACGAACTTAAACCAAAATCTTATATAGTTATCCTTGATTTTATAAAGCCCCATTTTGCTTTTTTCGGGCTTATCTTCCGTTATGGGAACAACCCTTTCTATAATATCAAGGTCAATTAAAACTTTTAAGTATTTCGGCAAATTTGTTGCCTTTATTTCCAATGCATTTGATATATCGCTTAACTGTTCGCAGCCACAGGCTATTGTTTTGATAATTGAATAATAACTTCCCACCTCTTGTACTTCATTTTTTAATAAAAATTCAGGCTCTTCATATAAGTAACTTTGAGAATTCAAAATAGAATTTTTTATGGCAGTATAGATGTCGTTGCTGCTCTCAAACATTTCAATATATTTGGGAACTCCGCCGGTGACGGAATACGCTTCGATTAAAAATTTTTCATCCGTGCCGTCAATAAATTCTTTGTAATACTTAAACGGAATTTGCTTTAATCTGATTTGCTTTGTTCTTCTTCCGTAAAGCGGACTGTCGTATGATAGGGTTTGGCTGTACATCATATTTATCAACGAACCGCATAATACAAGCATAACATTATTATTTTTAAGTTTTGTGTCCCATATTTTTTGCAGCACGGAGATAAAACTCGGATTTGATTTGCCTATATATTGAAACTCGTCAATGATTATGAGCTTTTTATCGTCTGTATTATAATCTATTATTAAATCAAACAATTCTTCCCACGAAAGGCTTGCTTTTTTAATAAGCGGATTTGATGTGTATTCGCTTACGATTGATGAAAATGCTTCTCTGTTCATCTTTTCAGACTCTTCCGTTGCAAGAAATCTGATACATTTTTTATCTCTCGAAAACTCATTTAAGAGTTCTGTTTTTCCGATTCTTCTTCTGCCGTAAAGCACAACGAAGGAAGATGAATTGTTGTTATATTCATTTTCGAGCGTTTCAAGTTCTTGAAATCTGTCAACAAATTTTTTCATTATATCCGACCTCCCAATATAGTATTTGTATCTCTGCATATAATTATACCACAAAGTATAATTATTTCAAGTATAATTATAAAGCGTTGAAGATTTTGCTTTCTTCAACGCTTTTTCTCATGGGTATGTAGACCTTTTTTCGTTAATTTTATGTTTTTAATGTGTTTGACCGCCCACTATACATATTTTTCGAGTCTCGAAAGTGGCTTAAATAGGGCGTTTTGAAAAATTTTAATGCAAAAAAACACCAACCTCTGAAGCGGCTTCCATCTTGAAGCGGTTGAGAGCATCCTTTGCCTCAGGTACTGTATTCTTAGCCATTATTGATACACCTCGCTTAAAAAGATTTGCAAGGGCAGATGTCGTACAAAAACGCTTTCGCCCTTGCAAAACATCATTTTCCTCTTGCAAGTTTATTTTGTGTATCTTATCCGTTTTTACCACTGAAAAATTTTTACAATTATTATTAACAAATTTGAATGTACCGTTTGATGAAACTGTTAAAAGATTTCAAACTAAAAGTAACGTCAGTTATATCGAACAAGATATGAAGCGTTGGCAGAATGAAAAGGATTTGCCGGGATTTGATAATGAAGAAATTATTTCAAAAAATATGTCTGCAAATGATACGGTTAAAATGATATTGAAGAATTGTACGAAAAATATCAGTTGATATGCAATTATGTTTTTATTTGACTTAGTACTAAAATTTACTCGCTTGTCGTTTGCGATGTTGTTTGCAAAATAGAATTATGATATAATGATTATATTAAGAGTTTTACTAACTCGTGCAAGGTCGGGTATGGTGATTTGCGTGCCGTGCCGTATGGTAATGGCAATAAAACATCTACCGGCTTTTGGGAGGACAGCACACGTCTGCCGGAGTATTACAATAGAACTTATGAATATTTGAAAAGCTTGGGAATTGATGAAATTTAACGGTTGCTCAAAATTCCGAATTTGCAGAGGTACAATATGAAAATAACATACATTAACCACAGCGGATTTTTGGTTGAAACCGAGAACTGCTATTATGTTTTTGATTATTACAAAGGCGAGATGCCGAGGCTTGACAAAAGCAAGGAAGTTGTCGTCTTTTGCAGTCACTTTCACCAAGATCATTTCAATCCGAAAATTTTTGAAATTCTTGATGATACGGGTATGAATTATCAGGCTGTTTTGGCGAAAGATATCAGCAAAAAGAAGTATCCTGCCGGTGTGGAAATCACGACGGCTTATCACGATCAAACCTATATTCTTGATAACGGTACACAAGTTAGTACGCTTCTTTCAACCGACAGCGGTGTTGCCTTTATCGTCAAGACAAGCGAGGGCATGATTTATCACGCAGGTGATTTGAATGATTGGCATTGGGAGGGTGAGACGGAAGCCGACAACCGCCATATGACCTCCATGTACCGTGCCGAGATTGACAAAATCAAAGGCGCTCATTTTGATGCAGCATTCGTTCCCCTTGACCCAAGGCAGGAAGAGCATTATGCCGACGGTATGCTTTATTTTTTGAAACATGTCGATTGCAACGCCGTTTTTCCTATGCATTATTGGAACGAATCAAGCGTGATTGATAGGTTTATCACCGAATATCCGCAGTATAAATCACGAATAAAAAACACAGAATCAGCAAAAGGAGAAGAAATATGAGCTTTAGAATGATTCACGAAAACTATAATGTTTCCGATTTGGATAGGTCGATTAAGTTTTATGGCGATGCACTTGATTTGCACGAGGTCAGACGAAAAACCACCGACAATTTTATTATCGTTTATTTGAGCAATAATTCAAGCGATTTTGAGCTTGAACTTACTTGGCTTAAAGAACATCCGCAGCCGTACGATTTGGGTGAATGTGAATTTCATTTGGCATTTAAGGCAGATGATTTTGATTCGGCACATAAAAAGCACGAAAAAATGGGTTGTATTTGTTTTGAAAATCCTGAAATGGGTATCTATTTCATCGAGGACCCGGACGGCTATTGGCTGGAAATTTTACCGTAATATTGAGTTAAAAAAGCGTTGGAGATTTGGTTCCTCCAACGCTTTTTGTTTGCTTTTTTGTGTTTGTGTATTCAATTTAGTATTGGCGCTTCATTGTATCATTACCAAGACTATGATAATAAAGAAATTGATATGGTTGTGCATTTTTTTCATTATTTCTAAAGATTTGAATCTTATCATTGTAGTAATAAAAATCTATAACAGCAGAAATTATTAGGGATTATTAATCCAAAATAAACCGAAAAAGTATCGAGAAAATCTACAACAGTAGAAATTATCAGGGATTATTAATCTTCGCCTGCTACCCTCGAAAATGCCTAATCTACAACAGTAGAAATTATTAGGGATTATTAATCGTTTTCGCTGACATAGCAATAATCATGATCTACAACAGTAGAAATTATTAGGGATTATTAATCAGAAACATCATCATTGCCACCTACTATAATAGATCTACAACAGTAGAAATTATTAGGGATTATTAATCAAAAATATCAAACGAAGAATCAACAAATCTACAACAGTAGAAATTATTAGGGATTATTAATCCCCTTGGATTGTTATAATTCACAAATTTGCCTTTGGCAATTTGTCAGATATTAATAAAAAATATAAGTTTATAGACTAATAATCCCTTTCAATTGATAATTATACCATATTCAGACCGAGGTTTGCAATTTTATTTTACAATTAGCAAATCAGAATCCTCATTTCTTGCATATCCGTACTTTTCGACTTTACAAGAATTGCTGAGATTAAAAATATATACACTGTCAGTTTGGTCAAATTGTTTTAACCATTTATTATTTAAATCTGTAACAATGTTATTTAATATACGCTCACTGTTATCAATTTCATACACGGAATATTGGAGCATGTGTCCAAACTTTTTAATATATTTATTGAATCTTGCTCTTTTTTTATCATTGCTTATGTCATAACTAATAATAATCAAGTCAGTCACCTATTTCAAATACCGGAAATTTTTCCGGAGGAAGTTCTTTCATAAATGCACGATAATATGATTGAATATAAGCAAATATACCTTCTTTATTGTCAAGCAAAGGCTTCATAAGAATTTTAACATAATCAGCAGATTTATCCCATTTAAGACGATATTGATGATTTATGATAATAAAATCTTCTTCTTTTATTTGCTTTAAGTTTATGGCTTTTTTTACTTCGTGGTCAATCAATACTCTAAAAGGTTCTACAATATCACAAACTAAAGATTTTCTCATATAAAATTGCGTGTGCATTATTCCGCAATAATTATCAAAGCCATAACTTGACAACAAGGCATCAATAAAAGTGAATAATATTGTATAGCCGATGTCCAGTGTTGAATTTATATAATCTCTTTTTATACGAGGTTGTCTTCCTTGCCATAACACATTACTAAAGTAGCTTTTGAAATAGACCTTTGAAGCAAGACCTTCATATGCCATTAGCTCATTTATGTTAGAAGTGGTAGGAATTTTTTTAATATAATTAGATATTTGTTTAATTGATTCTTTAACAAAATCATTTTTGTTTCTTACTGATTTTAGCTCTGACAATTGATTGCTCATCTTGTTCGATACTATAATCTTGGCTATCCCTATATCTGAATAATTATATTGTTTTTTATGAAGTAAAGTATTGCCTTCTTTTTGGGCGCCGATAATTGAATATAGTCTAAAACCCGGCGTCATCATGGCAATATAAAACCCAAATTTTTGAGCTTTTTGAATTAATGCAGAAGTGATACTTGTATGTCCCACTGCAAATATAATAAACAGTCTGTAACATGTGCATTGAAACTTTATCTTTCCAAAGCTATCTTTTACAACGAGATTATCATTGCTGAATGCAAGCTTTTCTCCCTCGTTAAATAAAACAAAAACAATTTGTTTTTTACTGAAGTCAGGTGCTGTAAACATCATTACTCCTCTTTCAAACAAGAAAAACTACATAGTGGTTCATATATACATCTTTGACATTTGCTTTTGTTACTTTGCTTAAAATCTCTAAATGAAAAATTGTTAATTTCTGATATTATACGCTCGAATTTTTCAAACATTATTTTATCTTCTTCCGGCTTTGATACAGTATGAATTTTGTTGTCATCCATACTGTAAAGACGCAATTCATTAACTTTATATCCCATTTCAATCAATGAAAAATATTGTGCATAAATTTGATAAATATATCCGTCATAAACGGTTTTGATTTTCTTTTTTCGT
>OBAR01001353.1_pt1 | contig 21440 bp, 20 predicted proteins | sample 1517911 | NCBI WGS metagenome assembly OBAR01 (sample SAMN04571709, study PRJEB22368) | human gut metagenome | biome: human gut; material: stool | host: Homo sapiens | place: Luxembourg | collected 2012-10-26
AGATTATATCTCAAATCCTTGAGAATGGGGTGTCAACTTTTTTTATACCACATCATAACACAGTTACGGAGACCGGAAGAGGAAGTGCTTTTGACACCGCTTGGCGAACTTATGGATCAATGGGAACTTCACAAACAGTTTCTTGGAATTGCAAAGCCTAAGAGGGAGGTTTTCATTGAGGATATCATACCGGAAGGCATCTAAGGAGGTGTTTGGATGGCTGAGAGTTTCGGTGTCAAGATGGGAGTTGAGGGCGAGAAGGAATTTAAAAATGCCCTAAAAGAAATCAACTCCGCTTTTAAGGTGCTTGGTTCAGAAATGAACCTTGTCACATCGCAATTTGATAAAAACGATAAATCCATCCAGTCCTTAAGTGCAAGAAACGGTGTGCTGACGAAGGAGATAGAAGCACAGAAAAATAAGGTGCAGACGTTACAGGCGGCACTTGAAAACGCTTCATCTTCTTTTGGGGAAGCGGACAGCCGAACCAGAAGCTGGCAGATACAGCTGAACAATGCACAGGCTGATTTGAATAAAATGGAGTCTGAATTGAAAGCCAATGAGGATGCCATTGACAGACTGGGACAAGAGATGGAGGAAGCAGAAGAACAGACGGATGATTTTGCAGAATCACTCTCAGACAGCGGAGATATGGCAGAGGATTCATCCGGTAAGTTCGAAAAGGTCGGTTCTGTTGTCGCAGGAGTCGGCACGGCTATCGCAGCAGCGGCAGCTGCCATAGGTGCTGCCGTGGTGGCAGCGAGTGTGGAACTGGTAAAACTGGGTGATGAATATAATAAGGCGGTCAATCAGATATCCGCATCCACGGGAGCAACAGGCACGGAATTGGAAGAACTTGGTGCAATCGCACAGAAGGTCTATACCAATAATTTCGGTGACAGCCTTGAGGATGTAGCAGAGGGATTATCCGTTGTGCAGAAAACAACCGGACTTGTGGGGGATGAGTTACAGAAAGCCACAGAATCCGGTTTTGCTTTGCGTGATACCTTCGGATATGATCTGCAGGAATCGGCTCGTGCTGCCAATGCACTGATGAAGAACTTTGGTGTGACAGCAGAGGAAGCATATAACATCATTGCAGTCGGCGCACAGAATGGTGCAGACCAGAACGGGGATTTGCTCGATACCTTAAATGAATATTCCGCACAGTATTCCACATTGGGATTGTCAGCGGATCAGTTCGTTACCGGACTTATTAATGGTGCGGAAGCGGGTGTGTTTTCCATCGATAAAGTCGGTGATGCGGTCAAGGAATTTAACTTAAGGGCAAAGGACGGAAGCAATACAACCATAGAAGCATTTCAGGCACTTGGAATGAACGCTGATGAAATGACGAAACGGTTTGCTGCCGGAGGAGAGAGTGCCGAGGAAGCCTTCTTCGAAGTTGTGAATGCCTTAAATAATATGGATGACCCGATAGCAAAGAACACGGCTGCGGTTAATCTGTTCGGCACACAGTTTGAAGATTTGCAGGCAAATGTACTTCCTGTGCTTGCCGGAATGAAAGATGGGGCGGCTGCAAGTTATGATGCCCTGTCACAAATCAATGAAATAAAATATGCGGATTTGGATTCTGCATTGGAGGGAACGAAACGCTCCATCGAGGGTGTGTTCCTTCCAACAGTAAGCCAGATGTCCGCAGGAATAACGGATGTATTTTCCACACTGGGAAATGCAATCAATGAAGCAAACGGAGATTTCAGTCAGATAAGTGTGGCAATCGGAACAGCCATAGGAGACGTGGCAGCTATTATCACAGAGCAGATGCCGATGTTCCTTGAGTTGGGACTTAATATCGTGACCTCTATCGGAGGTGCGATTCTGGAAAATCTGCCGATTTTGATTGAGTCTGCGACTAATATTGTATTGACCATTCTGAATTCACTGATAGCTGCCCTTCCTCAGATAACCGAGGGAGCTTTGCAGTTGGTACTGACATTAGTCAACGGAATTCTTGCGAATTTGCCACAGTTGGTCGAGGCTGCGATTCAGATGATTGTCACACTGGCAACCGGAATAGGAGAGGCACTGCCACAGCTGATTCCTACTATAGTTGATGCGGTGGTTTTAATATGCACCACTTTGCTGAACAATATGGATAAAATTCTGGATGCCGCTTTTTCCATCATTACCGGATTAGCCCAGGGACTTCTGAATGCACTGCCGAAATTGGTGGCTGCTTTGCCTCAGGTTATTTCGTCCATCATCAATTTTATAACCACAAATCTGCCAAAGATTATTGAGATGGGTGTTAAATTGGTGGTTCAGTTGGCGGTTGGACTGGTTAAGGCAATACCACAGTTGGTGGCAAGTCTACCTCAAATCGTGACAGCCATTATTTCCGGTATAGGAAAAGCTGCGACCTCTATTGTGAGTGTCGGAAAGAATATCGTGACCGGACTTTGGAGTGGTGTTTCTTCCATGATTTCGTGGGTAAAGGACAAGATTTCCGGTTTTGTTGGGGATATCGTTGGCGGTATCAAGAGCCTACTCGGTATCCACTCACCATCTCGTGTGTTTGCCGGAATTGGTGACAACATGGCCAAAGGTCTTGGTGAGGGCTTCACGGATGAAATGGATAAGGTGTCAAAGGATATTAACAATGCCATTCCTACAGACTTTGATGTAGATGCGAGGGTAGGAGCAAATACACAGACTTCCGGTTCGGGAAGTGGGGGAACGGTGATTACTTATACCGGCCCGCTTGTGAGTGTGGCACAGATGGTAGTACGAAGTGAGGATGATATCAGAAAGGTATCACAGGGACTGTATAACCTGATGCAGTCAGGAACGAGGGCACAGGGAATTATACCAATCACCTAAGAAGGAGGAGAAGCATGGGATTTTCATTTCAGGGGATTCATTCAAAGGAAAAAAAGCTGAAAGCAAGAATTACGGGATATCCCATGCTTCCGGCTTTCAGAAATAATACGGAAAGCATACCGGGAAGGTCAGGGATACTGGATTTTGGAATGGAGTATTCCGAGCGTATCATTCCGGTGGAATGTTCCGTGTTCCCGGAGCAGGACTTTTCTGCTCTGGTACATAGAATAGATGAAATTAATGAGTGGCTGAATCCGTATAGAGGGGTTCAGCCATTGATTTTTGATGAATATCCGGATAGATATTTTATGGCGAGGCTGAATACGGAAATCAGTATGGAAAGGATATCACGGACAGCAGGCATATTTTCTTTGGAGTTTATCTGTCCTGATCCATTCGGTTATGCCGTAGAAGATGAAGTGTTTTCTATCGCAGCAGAGGGCAAGACCACTGTAAACAGACAGAAGGGCAATCTTATATCTGAACCGATTTTTGAATTAAAAGCGGTTATGGACAGCACTTCTTCTTATGTGGATATCGAAGTAAATGGGGAGTTGGTTCGTGTGAAAGGCAAACTGGTGGAAGGAGAAAACTTTGTGCTTGATACGGCAAAGCTGACAGCTAAAGTGATAGATTCTGATACTGGGAAAACCTTAAGGAATGGCCTTTCACAGCTTGATGAGTTGGTGTTCCCGGAACTGAATCCGGGCGGTAATGAGGTACTGGTTTCTGCAAGTGGTGCAACCTTTACGGAACTTACGATACAGGGAAGGAGCAGGTGGGTGTAATGGGATTAAAACTACTTGTAAATGCAACCGAGGATTTCACGGGAGAATTTCGTAAGACAGCCAATACACAGGCACAGTGGAAAATGAATGATTCACCGAGCAGTGATGATGCAACTCTGCACGATTCATCCGGTTATGCGAGGAATTTTACTATCAATGGCTGGTCGGGAACGACAGCATCTACCCGTGACGGAAAACTTGGAAAATATTTTCGATTCAATACAGTAAACCCGGCAACGGAAAAAACACATCTTAGGGCAACGAATACGGGCGATTTTTTTACAGCATTAGGAAAGAGGTTAGTGGCAGGAGGGTGGATATACCCGACTACTTATTCGGTAGGGACAACATTTGTACCTATTTTTAGTACCAGAAGCGGTCCGGGCAATCCTCTGTTTTATATTTCCCTTCGTTCGGGAAGATTACGAAATATGATTTATGATGCTTCCGGTACGCTGATTTATGACGTTATCGAGCCGGACCCGATGGGGGTGGTGTTGCAAAATAATGGTGCATATTTTATTGGAACGGTTATTGATTTGGAGGAAAAGACCGTACAGAGCCTTGTCTGTGACAGAAGTACAGGAGATGTGTTTAAGACAGAAATGCGTTCTTTTACCGGGGAACTGAACCCTTCCTGTACTGCAGATATCGTCATGGGAATGTATGCAGATAGTTACTACTTTGCCGGAGGATTTGATGATTGGTTTTACGAAACGGATTCTGATCTGACGATTGATGATTTGGAAGCGCACTTTCTTTCCGGCTTATTGGCAAATGGTGCAGATGTGGACTCGTCTGTGGATGCCATATCAAATCCGGGCAGTGTGACCTTAAAGCAGACAGATGGTGTATATGCAGAAAGCGGTGTCCTTTATACAAGGATTTTAGACCTTGGGGAAGGTGGTCTTGCCGGAGAGGGAAAGATACAGCTTGTCGGTACGGTGGATGCAGGGATTACATCCATTTCGGAAGTCAAAACAAGAACATCGGACTCTCTGGAAGATGCATCTTTTTCAGATTGGGAAGCGGTTGGAACGGATGGAGTGATACAATCTCCAAATCTCAGATACATTCAGATACAGATGATGCTTTCTTCAACAGACACATCCATGACACCGGAACTGACGGCAATTCAGATATATGAAACACCAAAGGCTCCTTATTCTAAATTGGGATATGCAAGGCCAGTGGTGTTAAGTGATAGAGGTATCAGGGAAGCAGTATTGGAAAATGCCTATGATATTATTGTTACGAGCGAACTGAATGGTTCTGACTATTTGGAGTTTTCCATTCCATTCAAAGATGGGAAGCGATCATATCTTGATAATGAAAAGAAACTGCAGATTACTAAGGACATTTACCGTATCCGAACTGTCACGGATGATAAAGGCGAAGACGGAAACACAGTAACGAGCATTTATGCGGAAGCTGCGTTTTATGACCTTGCGTATTCTGAAAAAAAAAGTGAACAGACCTATGAAGCGGAAACAGCAGAAAAGCCGATGGCTTATGCACTGCAGGGAACAGGATGGAGTGTTGGGAAAATAACGGTATCAACGAAACGTTCCTGGCAGTCCACGGATAAAAATGCCCTTTCCATGCTCCGTACCATTCAGTCCATTTATGGCGGTGATTTGGAGTTTGACAATGTAAATAAACAGGTCAGCCTGCTGACACAGTCAGGCAGCAACAGCGGCGCTGTGTTTGCTTACCGCAAAAACATGAAATCCATACAGAGAGTTGTAGACACCCGAAGCCTTGTAACAAGGCTTTATGCCTATGGTGCGGATGGTATGACCTTTGCAAGTATCAATAACGGAAAGGAATATGTGGAGAATACCGAATATTCATCCGAAATCAGAGTATCTACTCTGGATTGTTCTTCTTTTACGAATCCCTATCAGATGCTTGAATATACCGAAATGAGACTGGCAGATTATTCAAAACCGAGCATTTCTTATGTCATACAGGTAATGGATCTGTCGGTGTTAACAGGATGGGAGCATGAGAGTTTTGGTATTGGTGATGTGGTAACTGTGGATGACAAAGACTTGGGAATCCGAATCAGTACCAGAATTATCCGCATGGACTATAATGTGCAGGAGCCTTGGAAGACAGTCATTGAGCTTTCCACCAAATTAAAGGAACTGGGTGATTCTTCTGCTTCATGGGAGAAGGCAGCAGATACCCTCTCCTCATCAGATTTGCTGGACAGACAGGAGATGAAGGATTTGGTGGTAAACAACCATTTGCTGAATTCCAGAGCAGATGACGGATTCAGCTATTGGCAAAATTCCGGTTTTGATGTAGACGGAGAGAACGGTGCTTCCGGCAATGCAAGTTTTAAATGTGTGGGAGCGTTGAATACCACAAAAACATTATCACAGGAAGTATATCCGGCTACCAGAAGCAGTTACACAGTATCGGCAAGCATAGCCACAGAGAATCTGAAAAAGGGGGCGAATGGCAGAGTTGGCATTGAACTTGTGATTGAATATGAGGACGGTTCGGAAGAAACAAGATTTGTAGAGTTGTATTAGGAGGAATGCACCATGTATTTTACGAGGTCGGCAGGAGCGGTTAGTGTTACCGGAATAGAAAAAGTGAAAAAACTGACGGTAAGAGTTGTGGTGCAGGACTGTACAGGAACTGTGCGTTTTACGGATATTATGTTGCAGGGTGGTTCGGTGGCAACCGCATGGGTTTCCCATGTGTCAGAGCAGAGGTACACCTTTGATGCACAGGAGGTGTAAGGATGGAGTTTATTCGATTTGCCGGGACAATCAATACGCATGAAGAAAAGAAGGTGGCAAAGGCTACCGTAAATGTGGTCTTAGAAGATTGTACCGGAACCTTTTATATAACAGATATCATGTTTCAGGAAGGTAAGTGGCTGACCGGGTATGTGGTAAACAATCTGGAACTTTTGCAGAAGAACCGTGTGGATGGGGAGATAACACCTGTCAGCTTTTTTAATGGGATTGTACGTTCCGGTGTTACAGCGGTGATCACCAATGATGGGGAAGTATCGGCTGGACTGAATTATCACATCATTCCGAAAGATACGATGGCGGCAGGAGATATGAGCGTGGCTCATAATTATGGAAGTCATAAGCTGACTCTGCAGAGTGCCTTTTCGGAAGATGATGTTATAGAAATTAATTCTGATACCAGATTGGCAACAAGGAATGGAAGCCGGATTAAGGCTGATGGATTTTATTCTTATTCGGCAGCAGGGGACAGTAAGCACCAGATTAAGGTAAAGGACAGAAAGTCGGCACTTGTGCGTATGTCTTTTCAGGAAATGGCATATGGGATTGGAGGGCAAAGGATGTGAGCAGAGCAAGTAACCGAAATGTTATGGCATGGACATTCATGGGAAATACGAGAATGCATCAGGTATTAGAGGAAAAAGGAAATAAGCTGTCTCACGTTGGAATTTTTACCTTTGAAGTCTCAGCGGATGGAACAATCAGCGAGACGGGAACTTCGGTCAGTACCATTCTTCCTTATGTAAAAAAGTGGCCACACATTAAATGGCTTCTAACCATTATGAATCATGGCACAGCTTCTATTTTTACAGCACTCAGAGAGAATACGAATGGCGCACAGGACACGTTTATTTCGGAAATTGTGCGGATTATTGATAAATATTCTTGGTGTTCAGGGATAGATATTGATTTGGAACGTGGAGGAGAGTTGGCGAATAGGGAGAAGGCCAATGCCTTATTTTCAAGGATTTATTCTACTGTAAAAACAAAGGGAGCAAGCCTCCATGTAAATATCTGCCTTCCGGGTATGACCAGTGTTGGCGGTTCAGTTGGAGGCGAGAATTGGTGCGTGTATGCCGATTTGGATGCATACTGTGACACTGCCGCAATCATGAGTTATGGTATGAGTTGGGCGGGTTCAGCACCGGGGCCGGTATCTCCGAGAAGCTGGCTGGAAGGCATCTACAGTTATGCTGCCAATGCAATGAACCCGGATAAAATCATGATGGGGCTTCCCGGATATGGATGGAGATGGCAGATATACGATACTACGGAGAATCTTGGTACGACCTATCGGGGAACAAGCCTTACCTATTATGCTGCGAAATATTGGATGGAGGGCTTATACAATCATACCGGAGATGCACCGCCACAGCCATTTATACCGTTCTTTTCTTATTGGGATTGGACGGATATGGTCCCTTGGGGACTGCTTCATGTATATGACTTTATGGAAGGATGGGATACGAGCAGGGAAATGGCAGAGCCGACAAAGCACGAAACCTATAGTGGCAGAAAATATCTCACAACCTATCTGAAGCAACAGAAGGTTTCTTTCGGAACAATAAGTGTTGATAGGAACGGTGTGCCGGATTCTTATTCAGGCAATGCAGTCATTGGAGAAGGATATGCGTCTGTTTTGGATGAAGAAGCGGTGCTGAAATACACATTTGAAGTACCAACAGCCGGAACATATGATGTGGCAGTTGAGATAGTTTATCCAAGATGGGATAAGAATAGCATCGGAATCAGTCTTGATGGGGACAGTCAGATGCTGTCGGAATCAAGGCTGTATTTTTTATATTGGAGAAAGAAATTCTGGAGGATATTAAAAAGTGGAGTCAGCTTGTCAGCAGGAAAGCACACTATTACTGTGTCCGGTGGAGTGCCTGGAGTAGTTTTTTATGGCTTTCGGGTATGTTCGGATTTTTCACAGAAAGCGACTGCCGGGGAAGTGTACTATGGATTGAAGCCGAGAAAATTCATGGATGTGAATGGAGAAATGGTACAGCCCGACAGGGCATTTAAGGTTACTGCAGAGGTGCTTCGTAGAAAGCCCGAAAGTGCGCTTGTATGGTATGAGGATTTCTGTGATTATTCAGAAATCCCTACCAACTATTTTACAGTGCTTGATGGTTCATGGAAGATTTGGAAGGATGAAAGTTCTGACCGTGTCCGTAAATATTCGCAGTTGGAAGGCAGTGGAAAACTGGCACTTGATTATACGGGGTTTTCGGAAATCCATGTAAGGGCAAGGTTTGCCTTTAAAGCAACAGGGGGAGGTAAGGCAGGAGTATTTCTTGGAAGTATTTTCTGCTGTATAAATTACGATACCCAGTGTGTGGAGTTGTATCAGGGAAAAACGAAATTGGGGAGTTATTCATCTTCTTTCAGTAAGACTTCCAATGCTGATTTGCGAAGCAATCCAAACTTATATACCGTGGAGATGAGAATCCGTGGAAATAAGGTAAGAGTATATTCCGGTGCTACCTACACACTAAGGTTTAAAGCAACTATTACTGCAGAAACCGGATATGTGGGATTTATGGCGGAGAAGGGAGTGGTGTGTGATCTCTTGCGACTGGGTGATGCATGGTATTATGAACCTTATGAGTGTTTTGATATTACCTTCCCGGATGGAAAGCAGACCACCTTCGGAAGATGTACTCGTACCGGAATTTCATGGGATAATGAATTTGAATTGTTCCGGGTCAATTCTGATGTGGAGGAAATCAGCACAAGAAGCCAGGATATTTCTATGGATTACGACTTTTTCCATTCCCATGAAATGTCACTGGAATGTGGCAACGATTATGAAATGAAGGTAGTACCACATGATTTGAATGTCTGGCTTTCGAGGATGTATCTCGGAGATGCGGATGGTTTTTCTATTATGTATTACTCCGATGTGGACAGCATTGTCTATTGGGCAAATGAAGCAGCATACACCTATGGCGTGTCAGGGATTGCAATATGGAGTCTCGGTCAGGAAGATATGAGGCTATGGGACAGTATGCCAGATCAGATATAGTTGTGGAATCAAACAGCCTTTTGCGGGCTGTTTTTTTCATACCAACAAACAAAGAAAGGCAGGTAACAGTTATGAGACAGGCAGTAACAACAGTGCAGTATGTATTTGCAGGAATAGGAGGCTTTATGGGTTGGTTTCTTGGAGGACTGGATGGTTTTCTGTATGCACTCCTTATGTTCGTGGTCATCGATTATGCCACCGGGCTTATGGCAGCATTCGTACAGAAAAAGGTATCCAGCGAGGTTGGTTTTAAAGGCATCTGCAAAAAGGTGGCAATCTTCTGTCTGGTAGGTATCGGCCATGTGCTTGATACGCAGGTCATCCAGAACGGAAGTGTACTCCGCACCGCAGTCCTTTTCTTTTACTTATCCAATGAGGGAATTTCCATTATTGAGAATGTTGCCCTTATCGGACTTCCGGTTCCAAAGAAGCTGAAAGAGGTATTGGAGCAGCTGCACGAAGAAGCGGATGAGAAAAAGGAGGATGAGTAATATGGCAATAAAGGTATGTCTGGACGCAGGGCATTACGGTAAATACAACCGCAGCCCTGCGGTTTCGTCTTATTATGAATCGGACATGACTTGGAAACTCCATAATTACCTTAAGAAGGAGTTGGAGGCATTTGGTATCGGTGTGGTAACCACAAGGACAAATCAGAATACGGACAGAGCATTGTATGAAAGAGGTGCGGCTTCCAAAGGCTGTAACCTCTTTATTTCTGTCCATTCCAACGCTGTAGGGAACGGTGTAAACGAGAGTGTGGACTATCCGGTTGCATATGTCCTTTTAAATGGAAGCAGCACGGATATTGGCCTGAAGCTGGCAAAGGTTGTGGAATCAGTGATGGGAACTGCCCAGAGTGGAAGAATCGCAACACGTCAGGGGACAAACGGAGAATACTATGGTGTGCTTCGTGGTGCGAATGCAGTAGGGACACCGGGTATTATTCTGGAGCATTCATTCCATACAAACACCAGAGCAACAAAATGGCTTTCCAGTGACAGTAATCTGCAGAAACTTGCCAAAGCGGAAGCAGAATGTATGGCTTCCTATTATGGAATAACGCAAAAGGAAGAAACTGCTCTTACAAAGATTATGGGTAACGCAGTGGCAACGGTGGAGCAGATGACAGCTTATATTAAAGCAAAGAATTCAGATGTTGCACAGTCGGTTGTTGATATGATTCCGCTTTATCTTTCGGAAGGAAAGGCAGAGGGTGTCCGTGGTGATATTGCCTTTGCACAGTCCTGTCTGGAAACAGGTAATTTTGGATTCTCCGGTTCTGCAGTTACGCTCGACCAGAACAATTTCTGCGGCATGGGAGTGACTTCAAATGGAATGAAAGGAAATTCCTTTGATACACCACAGCTTGGTATCAGGGCGCAGATTCAGCATTTGAAAGCCTATGCTTCCACAGTGGATTTGAAGAGTGAATGTGTTGATCCACGCTTTAAGTATGTCACAAGAGGCTGTGCGGAATATGTGGAGTGGCTTGGACAGAAAGAAAATCCAGACGGAAGGGGATGGGCAGCAGGAGCCGGATATGGTGCAAAGATTATTACAATCTTAAATGCCATGATTGGAATTAAGAACGAGACAGCAGAACCGGAGGAAGTCTGGTATCGTGTGCGTAAGACATGGACAGATGCCGCCACACAGAAGGGTGCATTTCACAGTTTGGAAAATGCTAAGAGGTGTGCGGATGAAAATGAGGGATATTCCGTATTTGATGAATCCGGTAAAGTGATTTATTCCAATGATACATTCACACCGTATCTTGTGAGAGTATCCATCGAAGATTTGAACATCCGCAAGGGTCCGGGAACAGACTATGATAAAACAGGTAAGTACACCGGAAAAGGTGCTTTCACTATTGTGGAAGAAGCAGAAGGCAAAGGTGCGAGCCTTTGGGGACTTTTGAAATCTTATCAGAAAAATCGTGACGGATGGATTTCACTGGATTATACCGAGAGGGTTTAAAGATAAGCCGGACAGAGACAACAGGTTTCTGTCCGGCTGCTTTTTTCGGCTCCTGACAAGTTTGGACAGAGTGAAAAAAAGAGAGGGTGGAAACCGTAGAATTGCTTGACTTTACAGGGGTTTAGAGTGATTTATATACTACCAAAAACGAAAGGAGTACTTATTTATATGGTGATTGCAGGAACGATAAATAGGGTGACTTTTTACTGCAGAGTCAACCATCGTGACAGAGACTATGAAAAATATCTAGACGATGTAATGAGGCGGTTGGAAGAAGAATATGGAAAACAGAAATGGGATTTGCAGATATTCTTTGAGGAAGCTTCAGGAGCCGACCCGAACAGAAAAGAATTTAATCGTCTGAAAGCGGAAATCGCAGCAAAGAAGATAGATGTGGTGGTTACCATGAGGGCTGCTACGATTGCCCGTAACTGGGGACAGTTTATGGAGTTCATGCTGATTTGCAGTAAGAAAAATGTGGATGTGGTGTGCATTGACAAGGTAGAGGATGCACAGGCCATTTTCCGAAGGATTCAAGAGTTTAAGAAAAGGTTTTTTGAAGGAAGTGATGTAACGTGCGAGTAAAAGTGATTAACAAACGACCAGCATCGGTCTTACAAAAGAAAAGGGTTTGTGCTTATGCCAGAGTTTCCACAGACAGCAGAAGACAGGAAGACTCTCTTGAAAACCAGATGGAAACATATGAGAGACTGATTACCGGAAATCCGGAATATGAATTTATCGGAGTATTTGCTGATCAGGGCATATCCGGCTATTGTGAGAACCGCCCACAGTTCCAGAGAATGATGGAGAAGGCAAGGGCAGGAGAGATTGATTTAATTATTACAAAATCCATATCGAGGTTTGCAAGAAATACCGTCACCGTTCTGAAGTTCGCAAGGGAACTGAAAGAACTGGGTGTCGGTATTTTTTTTGAAGAACAGAACATTAACACTCTATCAGGGGACGGTGAGATGATGCTTGCCGTCCTCGCTTCTTTTGCACAGGAAGAAAGCAGAAGCATGAGTGAAAACAATAAATGGTCCATTCGGAAGAAATTTGAGAGAGGGGAAGTGATGATTACCACATCCCGTTTCCTCGGTTATGACAAAAACGAATATGGAGATTTGATTGTGAACCGAAAGGAAGCGGAAATTGTCAGTCTGACTTTTGACCTTTATCTGCTGAATGTCGGCTCGTCAAGGATTGGGGAGCTGCTTGATTACCTGGGCGTGAAAACGGTGACGGGAACAACATGGGAAAGCGGGACTATCAATGGGATGCTTTGCAATGAAAAGTACAAAGGGGATTTTCATCTGCAGAAGTATTATACCCCTGAAAACAAAAGAAACCATACAAGGAAAAACAACGGGGAAGTGCAGAGTTATTACATTTCGGAAAATCACGAACCAATTGTATCGCCGGAGGTATGGGAAAAGGTGCAGGAAGTCAGGGAACAGAGAAAGCGTGACAGGAATATCGGACAGGACAGCACAATGAAGTTCCAAAACCGCTATCCCTTAAGCGGAATGCTGATTTGCCCTTACTGCGGAAAAACGCTCCGGCGCAGACAGGTTTACAAGAAGAAAATCCAATGGCTCTGCAGCACCTACATTGAAAAGGGAGTCAAGGCATGTAAAGGGATAAGGATTGATGATGCCGAATTGCAGGGCTTGAACATTACGGAACAGACAGTGATTGAGGAGGTGGTTAAAAATGGCAAGAAGCATTACTGTTATACCAGCAAAGCAGATTTCGACTGCGGAATCAGGAACAGCACAGTCAGTGCAGAAATTGAAGATGGCAGCGTACTGCCGGGTATCAACCGACCAAGAAGAACAGTTATTAAGCTATGAGAATCAGGTCAATTATTACACAAATTACATCAGCGAGAATCCACTCTATGAATATGCAGGGACTTATGCGGACGAAGGTATTTCGGGAACCAATACCAAAAAGAGAGATGAATTCAACCGTATGATTGCTGATTGCAGGGCGGGAAAAATTGACATGATCATTACCAAGTCCATTTCCCGATTCGCAAGAAATACGCTGGACTGCCTGAACTATGTGCGAGAGTTGAAAGAATTGGGGATAGGGATTATTTTTGAAAAGGAAAATATCAATACCCTCGATGCAAAGGGTGAAGTGCTGCTTACCATTCTTTCCTCATTGGCACAGGACGAGAGCCGATCCATTTCAGAGAACTGCACATGGGGAATCCGCAGAAGATTTGAAACAGGGAAACACAAAATGAGTACAAAGCGTTTTCTTGGCTACGATGCGGATGAGACGGGGAAGTTGGTAATTAATAGGACGCAGGAGCCGATTGTTGTTCGGCTGTATCAGGAATTCCTGGACGGAAAAACAACCGATTACATCAAGCGGATTTTTGAACGGGAAGGTGTGAAAAACTGGGATGGCGGTACGAAGTGGCAGTCCACAACCTTAATGAGTATGTTGGAGAATGAAAAATACAAGGGTGATGCCTTGCTGCAGAAAAGTTATACGGTGGATTTCCTCACCAAGAAACGTACACAGAATAAAGGGGAAATCCAGATGTTTTATGTGGAGGATGACCACGATGCCATCATTTCAAAGCGGATATGGGAATGTGTACAGCTTGAAATAAAACGCAGGAAAAAGTACCTGGAGGAGCATGGGACAAACTCCTATTCCCACCGGCCGGAAAGCAATCCATTTGCATCCAAGATAATTTGCGGAGACTGCAATAAGGTTTTTGCACGGAAAGGCTGGCGGAGCAGCACGGGTGTTGACCGTAAGGTATGGCAATGCAGTGAACGGTACAAGGTCAAAGGAGTCATGGGATGTGTCAACTGCCATGTGGAGGAAGAAACGCTGATAAAGGCTTATCTGATGGCTTGGAACGCATTGGTGGAGAACCGAGAGGATTTCATGGAGCAGTGGACAGAACAGCTGCAGAGCGAGAACCTATTGGAAGGTTATCGGGCAGAGAAGTTCATAGAATACACCGATGGGGCAGAACCTTTGACGGAGATGGATACGGACTTCATGCTGAAAACGCTGGACCACATCAAGGTCTTTGAGGACGGAACATTGTTGGTAGTGTTCCTGGACGGAACGGAGATTGAATGTAAAAATGAAGAGGAGTAAGAAAAGATGCCGATTGGGAGTTTGTTACTGATTGCTAGTAACGAGAATATTTACAAAGGAGACCAAGATATATAATGACCAAACGAAGATTAAGGTGTATAATAAATAAACAAAAGACTTTAACTGAAGGGGACGATGGTATGGCATCGAGTAGTATACTGCTATATAAAATTAAATTTGAACAGGAATATCATATAGATGAAATAATAAACAGAATTGAAAATGATATTTTGGATGAGACAAGAATTGTGGTAGAAGATTACACAGAAACATCTCTGTCTGGTATTTATATATATGCAGAAATATATAAATCACAAGAATATAATTTTCAGATAAATAATTTTGAGGTTATTACAAGAAAGAAATATGTAGTTACAGAATTCCATATTGATATGAAAAATAACTATATGGACATTTGGGGAACAGCCAAAAATGCACAAAAAATTATTACATCCATATCATTAGCTTTTGACAATCATATTGTAATAGAAGCACTTGAAATGAAATTTACGCGGATGATTGAGTACCTTAGCAAAGAGGAAGGTATATATGTTGGAAAAGTTACAGCACGGCAAGTTGTTTTAAATGATGGATTATTAGCGGACTGTACTTTGGATTTGTCCCGTGAGGAAATGCCGTTTGAAACGATTGACAAATACAAAAAGAATATTCAAAAAATATCCTTCAGGTGGAAATGCACAGAGTCAATTATCAGAATGGTTATTCATATGTCAGGAACTGTTACTATTTATAAAGCGCGCAGAATGATAAAAGATAATGAACTGGAATGTATATATAAAATGCTGTTGTATGCGGGAGGTAATTGATGTGGGAGAAAATGCACAGAAGATAGGGAAAAAATTAGAGCAACTGGGTGTTGATTTATTAGGTATGTTTAAATGGAATAAGAAAATGAGTGATAAAGAAATAAAATGCACTCGGAGTACACACAAAAATGCTGAGGGAAAACCTAAGCAGACACATGGGATTGATTTATACATGGAGTATAAAGATCCATACATAGGCTCTGTGCAAGGCGTTTTTATTGAATGTAAAAACAGAGTTTGGAGTAAAATTAATCAAAAGGAAATTGAAAGATGGGTTAATGAAGAGCTTAACCTGATTGATTGTGCTAGAAATAATAGCGAATTACAAGAATTTTATGCGGAAGGAGCCGATAAAAATTGTGCATTACTTTTGGTTAATTGTAATGATGGGAAATTTAATCAAACCAAATTTGATGAGTATTTATCGGGTATTCAAATTCCTAATAAAAGAAATCCATATAAGATTTTTATTGCTGGGAATAATATGATTGAAAGATGGGATGCAATCAGCCGGATGATTAAAGAATCTTATCATGATGGGTTGAATGTTTTATATCCGAGCATTAATAATTCTCAACCGATTTCTGAAAAGTATTGGAGTATAAATCATCTGTTTTCAAAGTATGTTTTTTGTGAAGCAAGAGAACAAGTGCCAATTGGTCGCAATGGAGATATACGTGTGAATAGAATTTTAGTCATCTTCTTTTTTGATAAAATTAGTGCTGATAGTTTTCAATATATGTGGAGTATGTGTAGAGCTTTTCAATATGAAAATCAATATGACGGATTTGATATATGCTTTTGGACAGAAACAAAAGAGGAGAATGATTATATCAATGAAAACTTCTTGTCTATCCTAAGTAATTATGATGATGGAAAGATATCTCAAGATATAACAAAATCCATTAGGATTAAGTTTTTATTGAACCGAAAATTAAATGTGGTAGATAATCATTAATTGCGGGGTGGAGAAGATGATATCAAAATATATTGACAACAAAGAGCTTAAAAGGGCGATTGAGGATGGAAAACTGAAACCGTTTCGTATAAGAAAAATACTTAAAGATCAAGGCATTATTCTTGCATCTACTAATTCAGAACAAATTGCAGAGCAAGTATATCCTATATTGTGGGGGAACTGTGATATAGAAAAATTGAGTCAATCTTTAGATGATGGTGCAAATTATATAAAATCTTCAGTGATGGAAATGGAAATCAAGGATTCTGATAATATTATGGATGACTTGGAAGACTTTTTTGGGAATGCCTCTTTTGGAATGACACGCTACGGACTTTCTGCTGTAAGTCGGGTAAATGATGATAAATTGATAGTAAAATTGAGATATTCAATAATTCGTCCAGGAAGAAATGAGTTTATATCCACTCAATATAAAAATACTGATATTATTGTTACAAAAGTTTCAAAAGAAAAGGCTATAATTGATGTTCGACAAGCATCTACATCAGAAATGAAAGAAATTAACAAATTTTTAGAGGAAGCAACAAGAAAGGATGCGGCAGTACATACCAGACATATATCTTTGCAGGTTTTGACAAATGAGAATCGAGTTGCATTTTTTGATGAATTTATAAAAAGAAATTTTTTAGATTGGAGATTTGAAACAGTAACAAAGGTGGAATTAAAGAGGTATGAAGGATCCGAGGACGATGAGACTAAGGAATTAGATGAAGAGGAAGATTCTGCATTATCAAATCTACAGGGAATTACAAGTGCTATCTTGAGTGGAACTAGTATTCGGAATAATTCATTTGTGCAAGAGTGTTTGCAAAATGATTTTTATATTACAACTATGGGATATAAATTTGAGAGTCTAGCTGATTTGCGTGAGGTGGTTGTAGAAATTAATTTTAAATATGATGATTTAAAAATAGATATATGTAAAACGTATGAATATGATTCAGATGCTGATGGACTTCGTCTTCATCCGGCAATGTTAGATGTGCAGGAGGAAATACTTAAAATGTTCCAAACAGCTGCGTATGAACAATATACAGAAATTTTAGAAAGGCAGAGACAGGAAGCCTTGTAGCAGGGGTAAAATCTTTTGGAAAATCCCATTATAAACAAAAGTGATGATAAATATATTGATACTGTGATACACATATTTTCTTTTCAATAGAGATGGTGGTTATATGTTAGAGAAGGAAAAACTAGACGGTTATTTTATAGCTGTAGATGGACCTAATGGTGTTGGAAAGTCAACACTAATAGAGGCTATAAAAAATAAATTGGAAGTATTGGGATATGCTGTATATATAACAAGGGAGCCCACGGATACTAAACTGGGAAATTTCTTAAGAGAGTTTGCAGAAAAACATTCAGGGATAAGTTTGGCGTGTTTGGTTGCGGCAGATAGATATGAGCATATGACCAATGAAATTATACCTGCATTAGAAGAGGGACAACTGGTTATTTCTGATAGGTATATACTTTCATCACTAATATTGCAAGAAATGGATGGTGTTAGTGCTACTTTTGTGTTGACTGCAAATTCCGAAATAATAAAGCCGGATTTGCAATTGGCAGTGTTTGCAGATGAAAGGGTTTTGCAAAAAAGATTATCAGAACGAGATACATTGACTAGATTTGAAAAAGGAAATCAGTCAAAAAGTGAACTTGATTTTATGGAGAGAGGGATTATAGAATTAAGGAAATATAATATCGATGTTATGAATATTTATAACAATGACAATTTGGAAGAAAATGTAGAAAAAGTGGTTTCTTATGTAGTTAATAACTGGAGGAAGGTATGAAAAAATTTATTCTATTTAACTCTCCTATATTTTGGGATACCACAAAAGAGAAAGAACAGTATTTATCACCACTGGGATTAGGATATATAGCAACATATTTAGAAAAAGCGGGAATAGATGTTACTATTGTAGATTGCGTAAAAGAAAGAAAATCTGTAACAGATATAGCGAATTTTATTAATAAAATGCATCCAGATTATATTGGAATAAACATTTTTACGCAAAATTACGAAATGGTGAAGTTTATTATTGAAAGTATTGAGATCCCATGTGATTGTTTTATCGGAGGACAAGCCGTTAAGAGTATTTATTTTGATATACTTCAATGGGATACCCAAAATAGATTGAACATAATTATTGGTGAGGGAGAATTTATAATACCTGCCCTTGTTTTAGGACTATGCAATCAGATTCCAGAGGAACAAAAGAATCAAAAATTTGTATATAGAGTTAATAAAGATTCGGAATATTTTCCAGAGGACATTTCAAATGTCTTTTTGGATAGGAGGTATTTGGGAAACGAGATAGTAGACAATCATTATGGTGAGAAAGAAATAGCAATCATTACATCGAGAGGATGTGCGTTTGATTGCGCGTTTTGCGGAGGGGCCAGGAGCTTAAATAAAGATGTTACAACCAGAATTCGCACAGAAGAAAGTGTTATAATGGAAATCAAAGAAATACTATCTACATATCCAGATATACAAAGCATTCGAATTTTAGATGACTTGTTTTTAAGAAATGGTAAAAGTATAGATATGGCAAATAATATTTTTTCAAAATTTCCACAGTTGAGTTGGCGAGGAATGGTTCATGTGTTGTCTCTAATTGGAAATATTGAAAAAGTGAAGGATCTCCACAATGGAAGGTGTAGGGAATTGTTTATTGGAATCGAATCTGGTTCAGAAAGAATGAGAAAGAAAATAAATAAGCTTGGTAGTTCAGATGATGTTATAACTGTCTCAAAAGAAATTCTGGAGAATGGAATTGACTTGAAGGGGTATTTTATTTATGGTTTTCCAGAAGAAACAAAAGAAGATTTTCAAAAAACATATGAATTGGCTTCTAAAATAAAAGAAATATCGCTTAAGACTCCTGGAACATTTAGAACCAGTGTGTTCCAATTTAGACCATATCATGGAACACAGTTATATAATGAAATAGTAAAAAGCACTGGAATTATTCATGGGTGTGAATTTAATAAATCAATAAGTCAATTTGAGGGAAGATCACAGTTCAATTTTGAATTTGGGAATTATAGTGCGGAGATAGATGAAATGTTAAATGAATATATTATAAAAACACAGAAACTTACAGAGGAAGAACAATGATTGAGCAAATACGTAGATGTCAAAAGTGCGGTTTGTGTTTTAACCAAAAACCGCTATTAGATACAGAAAAAGAATGTCAGGTTTTTTGGGTAGGTCTTTCGGCAAAAAAAATGGAATCTGATGAAGAAGTCCCGTTGTCCCCGGAAACCAATACAGGAATGTTGATTCAAAAGATAGAGGAATTGTGTGGAGAGGTAATCACATATAAAACAAATTTAGTAAAATGCCTTCCTTTAACAGAGGAACAAAAATTGCGTTATCCTAATAGAAAAGAAATCGATAGTTGTTTTGAACATTTGGTTGGTGAAATTCAGGCAATGTCTCCGAAAATAGTTTTTTTGTTGGGAGAAAAAGTTTATTCATCTGTTGGAAAACATTTAAAAATCAATTTTGAAAAATGGGATGAATTTGAATATCATTATAAAAAATATGAAGGGACTTATTATGTACCAATTCACCATCCATCTTATATTTACGTTTATAAAAGAAAACGAATGGATGAATATATTGAGGGGGTTGAAAGGATAATAAATCAATTATTATAGTTGTGATGGATATAAAGCGTGATATGTTCCTGCTACAATCGCAGGTATAAAAATGACGGAGAACTAAGTCGGTTGGAGTCTGGGACATATGGCACACTTTTTGCCTCTCGTTTAAAAGCTGAATGATTCGGACTAAAACTTGTAGTGTAGGAAAGTTGATTAGACGGGGTAAATGCTATCCCCCTAATAGTGATACAAACATTTTCGCAAAAGGTGACGGTTTCGCTATTTAGTATAAGAAGTAACTTTCACCGCATGTCGAGTGCGTAGTATTGATGTCAAGGGTTGAGAAATAAAGAGTTGAAAAAGTGTAGAAAACAAGGCGTTTCCGGGAGTCGGGACTGTTTGGACAATAGTTCTGACTCCCGGATTTTTTATGCTTTGGTGGTTTGCGGGAACTGGTCAGACATGGAAAATGGCGGGGAGTTGAGTGGACGGATTGGATATTGAGGGTGTTGTGGAGACAGGTTGGATAAATGGTATGTTGAGTTGATAGCATTGTTAAAAGGCAAATGCACGTTGTTCCTTTGGCGGGATTAACGTGCATTTTACATCGTATTCATTAAGTCGAGCAGGAGCCGTTTCTGCTCGTCAGTCAAGGTACTCCATATTGAAAAGAGCTTCTGCTGTTCTTCGGTTATCTGAGATTCCCCGTCTTCAGTGAAAAACTGTGTCAGTGTTATACCGAACGCCCTGCAAACTGCTTCTAAGGTTGGAAGCGTCGGAGCATTATTCCTGTTGAACATATTTGTAACTGTGGAGTGTGAGAGGTTTGCCTCTTTTGCCAGACGGTAATCTGTCCAGCCACGTTCCTCCATCAATTGCCTTATGCGTTTCTGCGCATCCATGTCATCACCTGCCCATCTGTATCTATTCTAATTCCCAAAACGGTGGTATAATAGTCACAATCGGTAGATACGATATTACCCCAAAGGAGCATACACACTCATAGTATGGTAGACTAATGGGAAAGCTATTCAGCAGGAGGTTTTGCCTATGGGAGAGCATTTATTTGAGCGTCTGGCTCGTGAACGGGATATTACAGTAGAGGAAATGCGGACGATTATCTCGGCTCGGATTGAGAAAGGATGGAATGATCCTGATCCGAAGAAACGGGCACAGTGGAGGAAGATACCTTGTGAGGGCGAAATTCCTACGCCAGATGAATGGCTGCGGTATGCGGTTGAGAGATGTAGGACGGATTTTGCGGACATTCAAAATAAAAAGAATGTGGAGGTAACAGACAATGGCAAAATCATTATTTGAGGAACTGGGTGGAAAATACGAACGACAAGGAGATTACCTAATACCGTGCTTAACCGTACCCGCTGAAGAAGAACAGCCGATAGGCACATTGGTATGATACCTCTAAAGTAGACAGATTAAATATAAAAATCTGTTGCTTTGGAG
>OBAR01001359.1_pt1 | contig 21398 bp, 19 predicted proteins | sample 1517911 | NCBI WGS metagenome assembly OBAR01 (sample SAMN04571709, study PRJEB22368) | human gut metagenome | biome: human gut; material: stool | host: Homo sapiens | place: Luxembourg | collected 2012-10-26
TGTGCCCAGCCCTGCCGCTACCAGTATGCGCTGATGGAAGAGAAACGGCCCGGTGAGTATTTCCCGGTGTTCGAAGACGAAAAGGGCACATACATTATGAACAGCCGGGATATGTGCATGATCGACCACCTGGACGACCTGATGGCCGCCGGGGTGGACTGCCTGAAGATCGAGGGTCGGGCTAAGTCCGCTTACTACGCGGCCATCGTTACCGGCGCGTACCGGCACTGTTTGGACGACGTGGCCGCAGGGCGCCCGCTTGACCCGGTGTGGCGGGATGAGGTGGAGCACATCAGCCACCGGCACTACGCCACAGGTTTTTTCTACGGCCAGCCGGGGCAGTATTATGAGAGCGCCCGGTATCTGCGGGACTGGCAGATCTGCGCCGTGGTGACAAACTGTGATGAAAATGGGCTGGCCACCCTGAGCCTGCGGAACAAATTTGCCGCCGGCGACATCGTGGAGGTGGTGGGGCCGGATACGAAGCCCTTTACGATCACCGTGCCGGTGATGCGCGACAGCGAGGGCAATGGCCTGGCGGAGCCGAAGACGCCCCAGATGGTGTTCACCATGCAGCTGCCCCGTCCGGTGCCGCCCATGAGCTTCATCCGCCACGCGGTGGCGCTGAGTGGGAAATAAGTACATAAAAATTGTCCCCCGGCGAAGCCGGGGGACAATTTTTATGCGTTGCTGGTGGGGTGGGCGCTGCTGTCGGGGATGGTCTCCGGTTCCTCGGCCAGGGCTTCATGCCTGCGTTCGCATACGGACAGGAAGAAGGCCCAGGCGATAAGGGGCAGCACGGCCAGCGCGCCGCGGATATACCACCACGTCACGGCGAAGTAGGCCGCTGCCGCGCCGATGTGGAAGCACAGCAGGGTGAGGGCAAAGACCTTCAGCTTCCGCAGGTGGGCGCGGTCATGGTCACACAGGTAGTTGGCCAGGGCCAGAGAGGTCTGCTTGGTGTTGTTGGTGGAGAAGATGGTGGAGCTGTAAAAGCCGCGGGCGCCGCCGAAGCTGCTCCACTGGATGCTCATGGCAAAGAAGATGGGATACAGAGCCACCACAACGTTCAGCGTTTCCGGCAGGAAGGCTACGGCCACGGCGGCTGCGGCGGTGATAACAGGCGATACATAGTGCATATCCCAGCCCCACCAGTGGGGCAGCAGCACCGTCAGCATAGTGCCCAGCACGTACAGCACCAGCGCGCCCAGGTGCAGGAGCACGGCGTGCAGATCGCCGCGCAGGGCGTCCAGCAGCAGCTCGATCAGGTTCACTGTCTGGGCGTTGCCCATGACGCCGCTGTGGATAAGAACAGCGTAGCAGCCGAAGAAGCCGCCCACGGCACAGAAGGATAGGTGGCGGTACAGGTCGATATGGTCGTTGCGGGAGAGCTTTTGCACGGGAGGTCCCTCTTTCTGTAAAAATGACGGTTTCCAGTATACCACAGCAGTGCGGAAAGACAAGGGGGAATATCTCACAAAAAGAGAAATTTCGTGTTGACAATGGGGAACATTGTGGTAAAATAACGCTATATTCCATAATGGCGATGAGAGAGAAGAGTTACCGGAGGCCGCCCGGAGCGAGACGGGGACAGTGCAAGCCCGTTGGGATCGGCACGGTGACAGCCGCTTTTGAGCCTGCCGTGATGAATGGCACGGGATGCTCCCGTTACAGGGCACTGAGAGGGCGGCTCGCCGCCAAATCAGGGTGGTACCGCGGAAGTGATTTTCGCCCCTGTTTGCTATGGCAAACAGGGGCGTTTTTCGTTGCAGGAGGTGGGAGATGCACTATACGATCATCGACATGGAAAAGGACCCACGCTGCGGGCAATTCACCTACTTCCAGGGGATGACGTTCCCCTTTGCCGGGCTGACGGTAGAGATGGACATCACCGACATGATGGCCGCGCGTGGCGGCAGACCGTTTTTCCTGAGCATGCTGTATGCGGTGGTGCGGGCGGCCAACACCGTGCCGCAGCTGCGGCGCAGGCTGGCGGAGGACGGCACGGTGGTGGAGTACGACTGGTGCCCGCCGTCCTACACCGCCATGAAGCCGGACGGCGTGTATGTCTACTGCACCGTGGAGGGCGACATGCCCTACGGGACCTTCATCGCGGAGGGACAGCGGCGGCAGCGGGAGGTGCTGGAGCGGGGCACGCTCACCGAGGACGGCGACGTGCGGAGCTTCTTCTTTGTCTCCAGCGTGCCGTGGGTACACTACTCGCAGCTGCAGCACCCGGCGGAGAGCCCGGACGACAGCAATCCCCGCATCAGCTGGGGCAAATATGTGACCGTCAACGGGCGGACGACACTGCCGGTGTCGCTGTTTGTGAACCACGCCCTGGCGGACGGGCTGCATATCTCCCGGTTCTTCCTGAACCTGGAGAAAGAACTGGCGGATATGACCCGCCAATGGAACGAGAGCGAAAAAGAATTTTAGTATACATTGTAAAGGAGACAACGACTATGAGCCATCCCTATCACGGCCTGAACGAGCTGCGGGAAATGTTCCTGAAGTTCTTTGAGACGAAAGGCCACCTGCGTCTGCCAAGCTTTTCGCTGGTGCCCCAGAACGACAAATCTATCCTGCTGATCAACGCCGGCATGACCCCCATGAAGCCCTGGTTCAAGGGCGAGGAGGAGCCGCCCTGCCGCCGCGTCTGCACCTGTCAGAAGTGCATCCGTACCGGTGACATCGACAATGTGGGCAAGACCGCCCGCCACGGCACCTATTTCGAGATGCTGGGCAACTTCTCCTTTGGCGATTACTTCAAGCACGAGGCCATCGCGTGGAGTTGGGAGTTCCTGACCTCCCCTGAGTGGGTGGGGCTGGAGGCCGACCGGCTGTATCCCTCCGTGTACGAGAGCGACGACGAGGCCTTCGCCATCTGGCGGGACGAGATCGGCATTCCTGAGGACAGGATCTTCCGCTTCGGCAAGGAGGACAACTTCTGGGAGCACGGCTCCGGCCCCTGCGGCCCCTGCTCCGAGATCTACTATGACCGCGGACCGGAGTACGGCTGCGGCAAGCCCGGCTGCACCGTGGGCTGCGACTGCGACCGCTATATCGAGATATGGAACAACGTGTTCTCTCAGTTCGACAACGACGGCCACAACAACTACACCGAACTGAAGCAGAAGAACATCGACACCGGCATGGGTCTGGAGCGTCTGGCCTGCGTGTGCCAGAACGTGGCCAGCCTGTTCGACGTGGACACGGTGATGAACATCACCCACAAGGTCAGCGAGCTGACCGGCGCCCACTACGGCGAGAGCTACAAACGGGATGTGAGCCTGCGGGTCATCACCGATCACATCCGGTCTGCCACGTTTATGATCTGCGACGGTATCCTGCCCAGCAACGAGGGCCGCGGCTATGTGCTGCGCCGCCTGCTGCGCCGCGCCGCCCGACACGGCAAGCTGCTGGGCGTCAACGAGCCGTTCCTGTACAAGGTGGTGGACACCGTGGTGCATGAGAACGAGGGGCAGTACCCCGACCTGAAGGAAAAGCAGAGCTACATCACCAAGGTCATCCGCACCGAGGAGGAGAACTTTGCCCGCACCATTGACGGCGGCATCCGCATCTACAACGAGATGCTGGCCTCTCACAAGGAGAAGGGCGAGACGGTGTTCTCCGGCGCTGACGCCTTTAAGCTGTACGATACGTTCGGCTTCCCCATCGACCTGACGGCCGAGATGGCCGCCGAGGAGGGCATGACTGTGGACGAGGACGCCTTCCAGTCCCTGATGACCCAGCAGAAGGAGCGCGCCCGCGAAGCCCGCAAGGCGCTGGGCGATCTGGGCTGGGCCGGCGTGGAGTTCGGCAAGGACATGCCGGCCACAGAGTTCGTGGGCTATGACCGCGACACGGTGAACGGCGCGAAGGTGCTGGGTATCGTGGCCGAGGGCGAGCTGGTGGACGAGATCGTGTCCGGTATGGAGGCCATCCTGGTGCTGGACAAGACCCCTTTCTACGCCGAAATGGGCGGTCAGGTGGCCGACCACGGCGTGATCACCGGCGACGGCATGGAGTTCGTGGTCAGCGATGTGCAGAAGAACAAGGGCGGCAAGTTCATGCACTACGGCAAGCTGCTCAGCGGCAGCGTGGCCGTGGGCGACAGTGTGACGGCGTCCATCGACACCGACCGCCGCGCCGCTATCCGCCGGGCCCACAGTGCCACCCATCTGCTGGACGCGGCGCTGGTGAAGGTGCTGGGCGACCATGTGCATCAGGCTGGCTCTCTGGTGGAGCCGGATCGCCTGCGCTTCGACTTTACCCACTTTGAGGGCATCACGCCCCAGCAGCTGGATGAGGTGGAGGATCTGGTCAACGACGCTATTCTGTCCGGGCTGCTCATTACCACCGAAGAACTGCCCATCGCCGAGGCTAAGGCCCGGGGCGCGGTGGCTACCTTCGGCGAAAAATATGGCCAGACCGTGCGGGTGGTGACCATGGGTGATTTCTCCATGGAACTGTGCGGCGGTACTCATCTGGACAACACCGCTAAGGCCGGCCCCTTCCGCATCAAGAGCGAGAGCAGTGTGGCTTCCGGTGTGCGCCGCATCGAGGCCACCACCGGCAAGGTCACCATGGAGGACATGCGCCGCAGTCGTGGGCTGCTGAACCGGGCGTCCCAGTTCTTCAAGTCCGCGCCGGAGACGCTGGTGGAGCGGCTGGAGCAGCAGGCCGCCGAGATGAAGACCCTGCGCCAGGCGCTGGAGAAATTCAAGAGCGAGGCGTCCATGGGCGAGGCCAAGCAGATCCTGGCCTCCGCCAAGACCGTGGACGGGCTGCACATCATCACCGGCACGCGGCAGGGCGTGGACGCCGCCGCGCTGCGGGTCATGGGCGACTTCCTGCGGGATAAAGACCCTGCCGTGGTGGGCGTGCTGGCCAGCATCGTGGGCGAGAAGGTCACGTTCCTGGCGGTGTGCGGCAAGGAGGCCGTGGCGCGGGGCGTGAAGGCCGGCGATCTGGTCAGGACCGTGTCCGCCGTGTGCGGCGGCAAGGGCGGCGGTAAGCCGGACAGCGCCATGGGCGGCGGCACCGACCTGCTGAAGGTGGACGACGCGCTGGCGGCCGTGGACGATTTCGTGGCGGAAAAGTTGAAATAATGCGCTGTATTATGAAAAAATAAGACCCAATTCGACTTTGTGTTCCAAACGGCTCCAAAGCCTTGCATCTTCAAGGGCTCAAGAGCGCGCAGGAACACAAAAGGGAATTGGGAGAAAAATAACAACAAAAACATATGCGAAAGGAGATGCGACCATGAAGAACGATTGCCTGTTCTGCGCCATTATTGACGGAGAGATCCCCAGCAAAAAGGTGTATGAGGACGAACAATGCTATGCCTTTTATGATATCGAGCCGCAGGCACCGGTACACTTTTTGGTGGTGCCCAAGGCACATATCTGCTGCGCCAATGCCATCACGGCGGACAACAGCGGTGTGGTGGCCCATTGCTTCGAGGTCATCGCCAAGATCTGCAGGGAGCTGGGCGTGGAGAGCTACCGAATCGTCAACAACTGCGGCGATCAGGCGGGACAGACCGTGAAGCACCTGCACTTCCATGTGCTGGCGGGGCGGGATATGACCTGGCCTCCGGGCTAAAGGAGAACAGAAAAAGGGTCGGCGGGAGCCGGCCCTTTTTTCTGTGCGGCGGTGCGGGGCGGGACGGGGGCGTTTTACGCCGCTGCGCGGCTACACCTTATCCGCCCCCTGTGGGGGCACCTGTCTCCCTGCGGGTCGGTCGGTTCGCGGATCTGACAGGCCACCGGCCTGTCATTCAACACCGCGAACCCCAGGGGGAAGGCTTAGGGGGGCGTGCCCTTAAGGGGAAGGCTGGGGGAAAATTTGGGGGGTGTTGCCCGTTTGCGGGCAACTTTTTTGCTTTCCGGGGGATGGGGTATAGACGATCTTGATAAGGGGGTACGGATATGAAGTACAGAAAGAACGGGACGGACGCGGTGTGCGGACAGTGCGACCTGTGCGGCGGAGAGCTGCGGCGGGGAGAGCGATACTACCGGATCAGCGGTGAGAACGTGTGCAGGGGCTGCCTGGCAGATTTCGCGGCGCAGATACTGGCGGCATATGAGGTGGTCGGAGGTGAGGCGGATGCATAAGACGGCGGCACCCTGGGAGGAACTGCGGGAGAAGTACGAGGCGGGCGGATATACCTATATGCAGCTGGCGAAGGAATACGGCGTTTCGGTGCAGAGCGTGGGGCGGCACGCGCGGAAGGAGAACTGGGTCAGCGGGTGCCGGAACGAGAGACGGCGCAGGGCGGAGAGCAGGGATTGCCTGCTGCAGATGACGCGGGCGCTGATGCGGGGCGCGAAGCGGGCGGCCGAGGAGGCAGAAAAAGGTGAGGTGTGCACCAAGGAGCTGAAGGAGCTGGCGGGGATATTGCAGACGCTGGCGGGGCTGGAGAAGGAGCTGGGCGGCGGGACCGCGGTGCAGACGGTGCAGGTGCTGATGGGAGAGGGGGTACGGGAGCTGAGCGAGTAAGCACGGAGAGAGAAGAGAGACAAGGGGGAGAGAACATGGAGGATATATACATCGGGACGCCGAACGCAAAGCAGGACGAATTTCTGCGGTGCAAAAAGAAGTACGTCGCTTTCGGCGGGGCACGGGGCGGCGGGAAAAGCTGGGCAGTGCGGTGCAAGGCCAAGCTGCTGGCGCAGCGGTATCCGGGGATACGGATGCTGCTGGTGCGGCGGACCATGCCGGAGATCGAGGCAAACCATTTGGAGACGCTGCGGCTGGAGCTGGCGGGTACGGCCGTATACCGGGCGGAGGAGAGACGGTTCGTGTTCGGGAACGGGAGCGTATTGCAGTTCGGATACTGCGCCTGCGACCGGGACGCGGATCGCTATCAGGGCGCGGAGTACGACGTGATCTTTTTCGACGAGGCCACGCAGCTGAAGGAGCAGTGGATGCGGAAGCTGGCGGCGTGCGTGCGCGGCGTGAACGGATTTCCCAAGCGCATTTACTACACGTGCAACCCGGGCGGGCCGGGGCATGGGTATATCAAGCGGCTGTTTATCGACCGGCGGTATGAGCCGGGGGAGAACGGGGGCGAGTACGCGTTCATACCGGCGCGGGTGACGGACAACGGGGCGCTGCTGGCGCGGCAGCCGGAGTATATACGGCAGCTGGAGGCGCTGCCGCCGAAGCTGCGGGCGGCGTGGCTGGAGGGGCGGTGGGATGTGCTGGCGGGACAGGTGTTCCAGGAGTTCACGGACGACCCGGCGCACTACGCGGACCGGCGGTGGACGCACGTGATCCGGCCCTTTGACATCCCGCGGGAGTGGAACGTGTACAGAAGCTACGATTTCGGGTACGCCAAGCCCTTTTCCTGCGGCTGGTGGGCGGTGGACTTCGACGGGTGCGTGTACCGGATATTGGAGCTGTACGGCTGCACGGGAACGCCGGACGAGGGCGTGCTGTGGACACCGGAGCGGCAGTTCGCGGAGATACGGCGGATGGAGGACGAGCACCCATATCTGCGGGGACGGACCATACGGGGGGTGGCGGACCCGGCCATCTGGGACGCCAGCCGGGGCGAGAGTATCTATGAGACGGCGCTGAAGCACCGGCTGTTTTTTGAGAAGGGGGACAACCGGCGGATACCGGGGTGGATGCAGCTGCACTACCGGATGAGCTTTGACGGGGAGGGGTACCCCATGCTGTATGTGTTCGAAAACTGCCGGGCGTTCATACGGACGGTACCGGGGCTGTCGTACAGCACCACGGCGCCGGAGGATGTGGACACGGGACAGGAGGACCACGCGGCGGACGAGAGCCGGTATTTCTGCATGATGCGGCCCATCGCGCCCCGGGAGAGGACGGAGATACGGCGGGAGCCGTGAGAAACCGGGGGAGGGGCTGCGCCCCTCCCCCGGTCCAAATTTCGCAGACGACGAAAATGCGAAATTTTACACAAAAGGGCTGGACAAACGATGTGACTGTGCTATAATCTGATTATCCGCAGGAGTACTCCTGCTTTGGCGTTTTAACAAGCTTAAAACGAAGTGGGCTGCGGAAATATTAAAACCATTGGGGAGTGTTAACAATGAAAAAAGTATTGGCAACCGTGCTGGCACTGGTCATGGCGCTGGGACTGTGCACTACCAGCTGGGCGGCGGGTGAATATGCGCCGTTGCCTGATGCAGTGGATGGCGTAATTACGTTGGGTAGTGATGTGACTATTCCTGAGAATACGCAGGTCACTATTCCTGCAAATACTGCTATAACGCTCAAGCTGAATGGAAAAATACTGACGGTCAATGAAGACTGTGGTATCTATGTGAAAGGGTCTTTGACCATTGAGGGCGAAGGTACTATTACTTCAAGCGTGACTCCCATCCAAATTGATGGTGGCAGTCTGACGCTGAACAGCGGAAAAATTGAGAGCACCGGAAATTATGGCACATACGCATTGAATGGTGGTAGCGTGACGGTAAATGGTGGCGAAATTAAGTCCAAATGGGCTGCGCTGAGCGGTAACAACACCACAGGAACAATGAACTTTGAAATAAATGGCGGTACCTTGACGGCAGAGGAGGGCCCAGCCATTTATATGCCGAATCAGGTCAAGCTTACCATCGCTAATGGTACTTTGAATGGCGGTGTTTCTCTGCGCATGGGTCAGGTCGACATTTCTGGTGGTACGATCAATGCAACCAAAGGAAGCATTGATAATCCTAAGGACTTCTATAATTACAGTGGAAACGCCTGGCTGCCTGATGCACTGTATGTGTTTGGCGGTACTTATACCAGCGAGGATGCGCACGGTAATGCACTGAAGCTGAATATTACCGGCGGTACATTTAACTGCGAAAATGGGCAGGGAAGTGCCGTGGCTATTTATGATTTGGGCCGGGTCGCACAAGCACAGAGTGTTGATATTTCCGGCAATGCTGTGTTGAAGACGAATGCAACTGGCCGAAAGGCGTATCAGGTGCTTAGTTTGGCAGATATTGGTGTGACTGCGCCCGCGGATAATTATGGTAACGCGGCCAATGTCGGAAAAACCGAAACGGTAATCACTGGCGGTAAGTTCAGCGATGAACCTACTGTTGCGAATGGCTACAAGGCCACCCAGAATGCCGACGGCACCTGGACCGTAACGAAGATCTCCTCCTATTACTACTATTCCCCCAGCACCACCACCCCCGATACCACCACCAAGGGATCTCCCAAGACCTTTGACGCGGGCGTGGGTATCTACGCCGTGACGGCAGTGCTGTCCGTGACCGGCATGGCGTGGACCGCTAAAAAGCGTCACTAAGAGCAAATAAAAAAGAAAGCCCGTAAGGGCTTTCTTTTTTTGCGCTTTTTTTTGGGGGGGGAAGGCTGGGACAAAAAATTTGGGGTGTTGCACGTTTGCGGGCAACTTTCGGGCTGGGCGGGGGCAGGGACAGAACATGAAAGGGAGGTGCTCGGATGGAGCAGGAGACAAGGACCGCGCGGGACGCCGGTGCTCCGGTGAAGATCGGGGCGGAGGCGGTACGGGCCGCGGCGGAGGTGCTGCGGCGCTATCGCGCGGGCAAGCAAAATCTGGACAGGCGCATCATCGACAACGAGCAGTTCTGGAAGCTGCGGCACTGGGAGCAGATGGAGAAGGCGGGCGAGGGCGGCAATCCGGAGGACGTGCGGCCGGCCAGCGGCTGGCTGGTGAACTGCATCCTCAGCAAGCACGCGGACGCCATGGACTGCTATCCGGAGCCGACGGTGCTGCCCCGGGAGCCGGGAGACCGGCAGGAGGCAGAGACGCTGAGCCGTATCCTGCCGGTGCTGCTGAAAAACGACCGGTTCAGGCGGACGTATTCCAAGGCGTGGTGGGACAAGCTGAAGTCCGGGTGCGCCGTGTACGGCGTGTTCTGGGACAACGAAAAGCTGCACGGGCTGGGCGACGTGAGCATCCGCAGCATGGACGTGCTGAACCTGTTTTGGGAGCCGGGGGTCACGGACATACAGGAGTCGGAGCACTTTTTCTGCACGGAGCTGGTGCCCAACAACCATCTGGTGCGGAGGTGGCCGGAGCTGGAGGGGAAGCTGGGGCGCGGCGGCGCGCAGGTGAGCCGGTATCTGTTCGACGACAAGGTGGACACGTCGGAGCAGTCGCTGGTGGTGGACTGGTACTACCACACGGAGCGTGAGGGACGGCAGGTGCTGCAGTACTGCAAGTTCGTGGGGGAGAATGTGCTGTATGCCACGGAGAACGACCCGGAGATGGCGGCGCGGGGCTGGTACGACCACGGGAAGTACCCGTTCGTGTTCGATACGCTGTTTCCCGAGGAGGGGACGCCCTGCGGGTATGGGTATGTGGATCTGTGCAAGTCGGCGCAGAAGCAGATCGACCTGATGAACCAGGCTATTCTGAAAAACACGCTGGCGGCGGCGACGCCGCGGTTTTTCATCCGGGCGGACGGCGCGGTGAACGAGAACGAGTATGCCGACTGGACGAGGCCCTTCGTACACACCAACGGGAACCTGGGCGCGGACTCCATCGCGCCGATCCGGGTGCCGGCGCTGGACAGCGTGTATGTGGCGGTGCTACAGAACAAGATCGCGGAGATGAAGGAGACGGCGGGCAACCGGGACGTGATAAGCGGCGGCACCGCCGGCGGCGTGACGGCGGCCACGGCTATTGCGGCTTTGCAGGAGGCGGGCGGCAAGCTGTCGCGGAACATGATCGACGACGGGTATGAGGCGTTTTCACAGGTGGTGACGCTGTGCATCGAGCTGATCCGGCAGTTTTACGACGTGCCGCGGCAGTTCCGGCTGCTGGGCCGGGACGGCGGGGCGTTCGTCGCCTACGGCAACGGGGGCCTGCGGCCCAGGGCGCTGCTGACCGGGGGCTATCGCGTGCCGGAGTTTGATCTGGAGGTGATGGCACAGGACGAGACGCCGTACCAGACCATGGAGTACAACCAGTTGGCCCTGCAGCTGTTTCAGATGGGGTTCTTCCGCAGCGATATGGCAGAGCAGGCGCTGCGGTGCCTGGAGCTGATGCAGTTCCGCAGCAAGGACACGCTGGCGGAGGTCATCCGGCAGGGACAGAAGGAGACGGACCAGAAGGCGTGGCTGACGGAGGCGCTGCGGCAGGCGGTGACGCTGCTGGACAAGAGCCAGGGGACCCATCTGGCGGAGGCGCTGGAACGGGAACTGGAAAAACGGGAGAGCAGCGGCGGAAAGGCGGCGGTGCGCCGGAGCAGCGACGCGGTGACGCGGCAGCGGCAGGCCACGCGGCAGGCGGTACGGCCCAGATGATACGGGCCAGCTGCGGCGGCGCGCACCTTACGGTGCGGGGCCACGCCGGGTACGGCGAGTATGGGAAGGACATCGTATGCGCGGCGGCGTCCGCGCTGGTGTACGCGCTGGCGGGGAGATTGCGGGAGACAGGGCGGCTGGAACGGTTCCAAAGCGCGCCGGGATACGCGGAGATCGCGGGGACAGGGGACTGTGCCCGGGAGTTCGCGCTGGTGCGGTGCGGGCTGGCGCTGCTGGCGCAGCAATACCCCGGCAGGGTGGAAGTTGGGTCGTGACCTACCACGGGGAGGAGAGTTCGGATGGACGAGCTGGAAAAGACGGCGCAGGAGACTGCGGAGGAGACGGGCGGAATGGCTCCCGACGCCGGGGAGCAGCAGGTGCCTGCCGGGGAACAGGGGGTACCCGGCGGGGAAGAGGACTTCGAGACGCTGATACGCGGCCGGTACAAGGGGGAATTCGACGCACGGGTGCGGCGGATACTGGACGGACGGCTGCGGGGACTGCGGCAGGAGAACGAGAGGCTGCGGCAGATGGCTGCCGCGGCGGAGGCGGTACGGCAGCAGGAGCAGGAGGTGCAGCTGCAGGCCGCGATGGAATTCGCGGTGATCCGGGCGCGGCAGCAGATGGCCCAGGCCATCGCCAGCGGCGGAAGCCGCGTGGCGGAGAACGGCGGACGGCGCAGGAGCGTCAGCCGCTGGGACCCGAGGGGGCTCAGCGGGGCGGAGCTGGCGGCGATACGGAAGAGAGTACAGGATGGAGAGAAGATCAGATTTTAGAAAGGGAGAGAAAACATGGAGATGAATTTGCAGATGTTTGCGGAGAACACCCAGACCACGGCGGGCCTGAGCGCGGAGATGAAGACCTACTACGGCATGGAGCTGCTGGAGAATGCCAAGCCGCAGCTGGTGCACAACCAGTTCGCGGCCACAAAGGGCCTGCCTGCCGGCGGCGGCAAGACCGTGGAGTGGCGTAAGTTCGGCGCCTTTGACAAGGCGCTGAAGCCTCTGACCGAGGGCGTGACGCCCGACGGCAGCGGTATCTCCGTCAGCTACATCACCAAGGAGCTGGCGCAGTACGGCGACTACACCACCGTGTCGGATATGCTGGACCTGACGGCCATCGACGATGTGGTGCTGGAGATCACTGACCGCCACGGCAGCAATATGGGCCTGACGCTGGACACGGTGACCCGAAACGAGATCCAGCAGGGCAAGCAGGTGATCTACGCGCCCAAGATCGGCAGCGACGGCACCAAGACCGACGTGACCAGCCGCATGACGCTGGACAAGGACTGCCGCATGACCAGCGAGCTGGTGGCCAAGGCGGCGACCCAGCTGAAGAAGATGAACGCGCCCACCTTTGACGGCAAGTATGTGTGCATCATCCACCCCAGCGTGGCCTTTGACCTGCGCCAGGACGAGGCGTGGATCGCCGCCCACCAGTATGCCGGGGCCACGGAGCTGTTCTCCGGCGAGATCGGTGAGCTGCACGGCGTGCGCTTCGTGGAGACCACGGAGGCGAAGATCTATCGCGGCGAGGACCTGGCCGCCGACAGCCGCACGCTGAAGGTGAACGGCAACGTTATGGCCAGCACCGACGTGACCTTCAACGGCGGCACCGTGGCCGCCGGCGCACTGGCGGGCCGCTATGTGGTGCTGGGCGGCACCCGCTGCCAGGTGGTGAGCAACACCGACGCGAAGCTGGTGCTGGACAAGACCGTCACCGTGGGCGACAAGGAGGTCATCTACCCCGGCGAAGGCGGCAAGCAGGGCTGCGCCGTGTACGGCTGCCTGTTCCTGGGCAAGGGCGCCTATGGCGTGGTGGACCTGAGCGAGGGCACGGAGGTCATCGTGAAGCCCCGCGGCAGCTCCGGCACCGCCGACCCGCTGGACCAGCGCTCCAGCGTGGGCTGGAAGGGCGTACACGCCGCGGCTATCCTGTACGACGAGTACATGGTGCGCGTGGAGTGCGGCAGCAGCTATTCGGACGAGGACAAGGCGAACTGACGGAGCGTGAAGCAGGGGCGGACGGGTCGTCCGCCCCTGCGGGAAATGCCGCCGTCAGCGCGGCCACGCCGCGCTGACGGGACGTCGAGGCCACCGCCCCCTGCGGAACGCGGGCGGACGGCGGGGCGAGGTCTTACATGGGGAAAGGAGAATGGCGAGATGAAGGAAAAAATGACAACGGTGCTGCTGCCCAGAGGCAGAAAGCAGGAGGAGAATTTTGTCATTGTGTCCGTCAACGGACGCAGCTGGAAGATCATGCGCGGCGTGGAGGTGCGTGTGCCGGTGTGCGTGGCGGAGGTGCTGGAAAACGCCGCCATGATGGCGGAGGCGGCCCGGCGCTATGTGGACGAGAGAGCGTCCTGAGGTGACGGCCATGGCAAGGACGACGGCAAAACAGGTGCTGGACCGGGTGGACGCGCTGCTGCCCAATGGGTATGCGCGCGCGGAGAAGCTGCGGTGGCTGGCCCAGGCGGAGGGCTTTGTGCGGCGGGAGCTGTGCCGGGAGACGGGGGAACTGCCGGTGCTGACCGAGGAGACGGAGCTGACGGCGGCGCCGCCCTTTGACGAGCTGTACCGGCACTATGTGGAGGCGCAGGTGCACTATGCCAACGGGGAGACGGCGCGGTACAACAGCGCGGCGGGCCTGTGGAACAACGCGTTTCTGACCTATCGGGACTACCGGGCCAGGACGGCGGTGCCGGAGGGCGGCGCGTCGGCGCTGCGGCTGTGCTGAAAGGGGGCGGCGGAGATGTATTTTCCCAAGCTGAAGGCGGCGGCGCAGCAGCGGGCAGGCGTAGAGCAGTTCGGGGGACTGGACCGCCGTCCGGGCAGCGGCGCGGGGAGCCTGGAGCAGATGGAGAACCTGTGGAGCAGCGGGTATCCGGCGCTGGAGACGCGGCCCCTGCGGCGGACGGTGACGCAGCTGACAAAGCCCAACGGCATGACGGAGAAGGACGGATTGTTCTGGGTGGACGGTACGGCGCTGTATGTGAACGGCGCAAAAACGGGGTTGGTGCTGACGGACAGCCGGAAGCAGCTGGTGAGCATGGGGGCGTATCTGCTGATCTTTCCGGACAAGAAGTACATCAATACCCAGGATCTGACGGACTTCGGAAGCATGGAGAACGTGCGGGCCACCACGGGAGAGGTGACGTTCACCCTGTGCGACGGGACGGGGGAGAGCCTGGGCAGCTACGCGGCGGGCACAGAGGCGCCCCAGGAGCCCCGGACGGGGGATCTGTGGCTGGACACGGAGCGACCGGAGAGCGTGATGCGGCGGTATGACGGCAGCACATGGACGGCGCTGACGGAGGTGTACACAAAGATCGCCGCTGTGGGCGTGGGACTGGGCTTCCGCGCCGGGGACGGCGTGACGGTGGCAGGCTGCGGCGCGGCGGAGCTGAACGGCCTGCACATATTGCAGGCGGCGGAGGACGACTGGGTGCTGATGCCGGCGCTGTGCCGGACACTGGACAGTCAGACGGCGGCGGTGACGGTGATGCGGCTGATGCCGGAGATGGACTTTGTGGTGGAGCAGGGCAACCGGCTGTGGGGGTGCAAATACGGCATCGTGGACGGTCAGGCGGTGAACGAGATATACGCCTGCGCGCTGGGAGATTTCCGCAACTGGAACAGCTTTGCGGGGCTGAGCACCGACAGCTACGCCGCCGCCAGAGGCTCGGACGGACCCTTTACCGGGGCGGCGGCCTGCATGGGCGGCGTGGTGTTCTTCAAGGAGAACTGCATGGAGCGCATCTATCCGGCGGCGGGCGGCGGGCACCAGATCGTGACGGTGCCGTGCAGCGGCGTGCGGAAGGGCGCGGAGAGGACCGTGGCTGTGGCGGACGGTGTGGTGTACTATCTGGGGAACGACGGGGTGTACGCCTTTGACGGGAGTATGCCGGTGTGCGTATCCCGGGCGCTGGGCGACAAGCGGTATACCGGCGGCGTGGCCGGCGGGGAAAGCGGCCGGTACTGGCTGTCCGCCGTGGACGCGGCGGGAGAGACGGAGCTGCTGGTGTACGACACGCAGAAGCGGCTGTGGCACCGACAGGACGATACGGCGGCGGTGGCCTTCGCCCGGTGGAACGGGGAGATGACGGTACTGTGCAGCGACGGACGGCTGCTGGATACAAGCGGTACATTGGGAACGGCGGAGACGGGGTTCTCCTGGAGTGCCGAAAGCGGCGACCTGGGGCTGTACACGCCGGAGCACAAGTATCTCTCGCGGTTGGAGCTGCGGCTGAAGGCGGCGGCCGGGAGCACAGTGAAGGCGTACGTCTGCTATGACGGGGACAACGTCTGGGAACAGGTGGGCGGTGTATCCGGCGAGGTGGGGCAGACCCGCGGCGCGGTGCTGCAGGTGCGGCCCCGGCGGTGCGGACACCTGCGGCTGAAGCTGGCCGGGGACGGACCGTGCCGGGTGTACAGCGCGGCAGCGGTGTATGAGAAGGGAAGTGACGGGCCATGAGCGTGCTTGCCCTGCCGATGGCACCGGCGGGATCGGTGCAGGAGCAGGTGACGCAGCAGTATGCGTATCTGGTGCAGATGGCCCAGCAGCTCAACCTGGCGCTGGGACAGCTGGAGGCGCTGGGCGGCGGGGCCGGAGAGGCCTCCGCCCGGCGGCAGGCCAACGGGCGCTTGGGCACGGCGGCATCGGAGACGGCGGACGGGCAGTATGAGACGCTGCGGAGCATGATCCTGAAGACGGCGGACCAGGTACAGAAGACCACGGCGGCATTGACGGCGAAGCTGGAGGAGGAATATGTGGCGAGCTCGGACTTCGGCAGCTATGTGGCGAAGCTCAGCGCCCAGCTGGAGGCGGCACCGGAGGCGGTGACGCAGTATTACAGCTTTTTCTCTGACCTGCAGGCCAACGTGGAGAAGGTGGACGCGGCCTTCGCGCACTATAAGCTGGACACGGAGGGGTATATCCGCACGGGTATCGTGTACTACGACGGGGCCGCGCCGGTGTACGGCGTGGCTGTGGGGCAGGACCTGACGTGCAGAGAGGTGGACGGCGAAAAGGTGGTGGAGCAGAACAACTTTCGCGCGGTGTTCACCGCCACGCGGCTGTCCTTCTGGCAGGACGCCACGGAGGTGGCCTATGTGTCCAACAACCGGCTGTACATCACGAACATCACGGTGCTGGGCGGTATCGATGTAGGGCAGTGGAGCATGGAGACGGCGGAGGGCGGACTGGCCTTCCGGTGGATCGGAGGGTGAGTGTGTGAGCTATACGGCGTTGGACAGCATCCAGTGGGGCGGCGTGCCGAAGATCGGCGTCAGCTTCGGCTATGACAGCCGGCGCAGCGGCAGCGCGATGCAGTACAGGATCTATGTGACGGTGGCGCCGCTGACAGGGGCATCGTATTTTGGGTACCCTATCTATCTGTCGGTGACGGTGGACGGCGGAAGTGTGTGCAGCGGGCATACGCTGAAGGCGGCATCGCCCAGCCGGTGGAGCAGCGCGATCGAGTACGACAGCGGCTGGGTAACAGCGGCAGGAGCAGTGGGCACCGCGCCGCTGGGGATACGGCTGTACAGCGGCTCCGGGTCTGCCAGAGACGACAGCTACGGCTATGCGCTGCCGGTGGAGCGCGTGGAGGACATTGGAGATTTCTCGCTGACGGCGGGGGACGCGGTGATCGGACAGACGGGGACGCTGACGCTGACGCGGCCCGGGTATGGGTACAGCTTTACGTTCAGCTATGTGCTGGGGGCGGCCTCCGGAACGCTGAGCAGCGGCGCGCTGCGGACGGTGAGCAGCAGCGCGGGGCGCGTGGTGTACCAGTGGACGGTGCCGGAGTCGCTGGCCGGGGAGCTGCCGGAGACGACGCACGGCACCGGGACGGTGACGGTAAAGGTGTACAGCGGCGGTACGCCGGTGGGGAGTCTGAGCGCGGCGTTCACGGCGTATGTGCCGGAGACCATGCGGCCCACGGCGGCGCTGACCACGGAGGTAGTAAACGACGGTACGGCAGCGGAGAGCTGGGGCCTGTGTGTGCAGGGCGTCAGCCGGATACGGTATGCGGCGACGGCGGCGGCACAGGGCGGCGCGTCCGTGCGGTCGGTGCAGTTCCGCTTTGCGGGGCAGGAGCTGACCGGCACTGCCGGGACGACGGCGGTCATCGGCATCAGCGGGACGCTGCGGCCCACGGTCACGGTGACGGACAGCCGGGGACGGTCGGCGACGGCGACAGGCGAGGCGGTGACGGTGGCGGCGTACTATCCGCCGGCCATCACGGCGTCTATGGCAGCACGGTGCGCCGCGGACGGCACAGAGAAGGACGACGGGGCGTATCTGAAGGTGAAGTGCGCGGCACAGTGCGCCGATGTGCAGGGGCACAATACGGTGGTCCTGCGGGCGCGCTTCCGGCCCGTGGGCGGCGCGTGGAACGGCTATGTGACATTGCTGCCGGGGGCAGAGCAGCTGCTGGGCGGCGGGCTGGACGGCGGGACCTCCTATGAGGTGGAGCTGAGCGCGGAGGACACGGTGGGGAACGTGCGGGTGGTGCGGTATACGGCGGCCACCAGCCGGGTGACGCTGCATCTGCGCGCCGGCGGAATGGGCGCGGCCTTCGGCAAATACGCGGAGCAGGAGGCGTTGGAGTGCGTGTGGCCGGCGGTGTTTTACGGGGATGTGGCGGTATCCGGTGCGCTGACGGTGAACGGACAGACAGTGGAGGCGATGCTGTTCCCGGTGGGCAGCGTGCGCCTGACAGACAGCCCTGCGGCGCCGGAGACACCGGCAGGCACAGCGTGGGAGAGCGTGGAGACAGGCATCGCCGGCGTGTATGGCTGGCGGCGCACGACATGACGAGGAGGAGAGAGGCATGGCATCGACGTATACGATGGTGGCATACGGTTCACAGGGCAGCGCGGTGCGGCAGCTGCAGAATGAATTGAACAAGCGGGGGTATAGTCTGGACCAGGATGGTATCTTCGGCAAGAAGACGAGAGCCGCGGTACGGGACTATCAGAAGAAGAACGGACTGACGATGGTGGACGGCATTGCCGGCGATGAGACGTGGGGGAGCCTGCTGTCCGCGCCTACGGCGGCGGAGCAGGCCGCCGCAGCAGCAGAGGCGGCGGCACCCAGGGCGGAGGTCACGGCGGGCACGGCGCGGCGTCTGCAGGAGCTGGAGAGGGGCTATACGCCGTCGGACGAGGTAACGGCGGCGCAGGCCTACCGGGACAGCGTGGCGGCGTTGGAGCCGGAGGCGTACCGGTCCCGGTTCGAGGAGCGTTTGCAGGCGCTGTATGACCAGATCGCGGGGCGTGAGGCCTTCGACTACGATCCAGAGGAGGACGAGTCGTACCAGCGGTACGCCAGACTGTATGCCGCCCGCGGCGCGGCGGCCATGGAGGACACGCTGGGCAAGGCGGCGGCCCTGACCGGCGGGTATGCCTCCAGCTACGCCCAGAGCGCGGGGCAGCAGGCGTACAACGGCTATTTGCAGGAGTTGGCAGCGCTGGTGCCGGAGCTGCGGCAGGCGGCGCTGGCGGAGTATCAGCAGGAGGGCAAGGCTTTGCAGAACCAGTACAGTATGCTGGACGCGCAGGAGAAGGCGGACTATGACCGCTGGCAGGAGGCGCGTGGCGACTGGCAGAAGCAGCTGGAGGCGGCTCAGGCGGCGTATGAGGACGCGGGCAGTCAGGACCAGAAGCTGTATCAGACGCTGCTGGCACATTTTTCCGACAAAGCGGAGCAGGAGAGGAAACTTTCCGCCTCCGGCGTCCGTCTTACAGATAGTGGAGATACCGGCAGCAGGGGCGAGAGCCTGAGCTCTACGGCGGCGGAGAGCCTGCAGCGGGCTGTGGTGAACTATCTGAAGCGGGGCAACGGCGATCTGGCCCAGGCGCTGGCGGCGCAGTATACGGCCCGCATGACACCGGCGCAGCGGCAGCGGTTCGAGAAGCTGCTGGGGCAGTACGGCATGACGCTGGTATAAGGGTCGGATAGGGGAAAAGTGCTTGCAATCAGGGGCGCTGTATGGTATCATATCAAAGTATATTGCAACGCGGCGGACACGCCGCAGCGGCTCGAGAGGAAGAGAGGAGCCGCGGGAAGGAGCAGCAATGGAGAAGATGAAGAAGCACTTTTTACGCCGAATGGCGCTTGTGATGGCGCTGCTGACGCTGGGCTCTGCCGTGCTGGTGGGCTGCGGCGAGCAGAAGGAACCGGAACCGGACCCCAAGGATGAGGTCATCGTGGAGCCGGAGCCCATCCAGCTGCCGGACGGCGTCAGCTTTGACGAGAAGAAGTATCCGGACGTGTTCGGGTTCATCCAAATCCCTAACGCCACCCAGTGCGCCATCAGCAAGGGCCACTATCTGGCGCAGAGTCCCAAGTCCACTAAGAGCAGCACCGGGTATGACGACGATTACTACCTGCAGCGCGATTTGGACGGCAAGACCAACAAGGCCGGCTCACTGTACATCCAGGCGTACTACAATAAGTCTGACCTCAGCGACCCCATGACGGTGATCTACGGCCACAACATGGCCAACCGGACCATGTTCGGCGGTTTGCAGAGCTACGGCGAGACGCTGAAGTTCGACGACAACGCCGTGATGTACATCTATCAGCCGGGCCGTCAGCTGACCTATAAGTTCTTCGCATGCATCCCCTATGATACCAGCCACATCCTGTACTACCACGACTTCAAGGACGAGAAGGTGTTTAACGCATTCTTTGAGGCGCTGGGCAAGGCGGCCAGCGATCCTAAGTACAAGAGCGACACCAACCAGAACGCCTTTTACAGTGCCGAGGGCTGCGTGAACGTGGACAAGACCAACCTGCCCCAGGCGGGCGACAAGGTGGTGGTGCTGTCCGTGTGCAAGAACGGCGACGATCATCACCGCTATCTGCTGATGGCAAAGCTGGTGGAGGACTCCGCCGCGCCCATTACCATGACCCGCGGTGAGGCCGAGGCTGCCGGTATCCCGGCGGACCGCATCCAGGACAAGGCAGCGGCAGACGCCGCGGCCGCTGCCGCGAATGTCTCCGCGGTGGAGGATGCTGCCGCCAATAAGACCGACACTGCCAGCAAGACGGATACGGCCAAGACGGAGCACAAGGGCTGAGTCGGACCTGAAAAGTAAAAAACTCCCGGACCGTGGCGGTCCGGGAGTTTTTTCGATGCATTTTCAGAGAGCGTTGCCGTCGGTCTGCGTCAGGAGATCGGCCAGGGAGACGCTGTCCAGATAGTCGTTGATGATGGTGTCCAGCTTTTCCCACATGGGGAGCGTGGTGCAGTGACCGGCGCGGGGGCAGGTGTTTTCGTCGCCCTCCAGGCAGGTGACGGGGGCCAGAGAGCCCTCGGTCAGCCGCAGGATCTGGCCCACGGAATAGTCGGCGGCGGGGCGGTTCAGGCGGTAGCCGCCGCCCTTGCCACGAAGGCCGTCCACCAGGCCGGCCTTGGACAGCACGGAGATGATGCTCTCCAGATATTTTTCAGAGATGCCCTGCCGTTCGGCAATGGCGGGCAGGGGGAGATAGGCGGCGCCGTCGTCCTGAGCCAGCTCCAGCATGACCCGGAGGGCGTAACGGCCTTTGGTAGATACGAGCATGGGAAGACCTCCCTTATGTTAGTAAACATAGTATATCACTATGTTTATGCGATTGCAAGGGGAAAACGCTCACATATAGTGGTACTTATTCCGCTTGAGCACCAGAAAGACGCCGGAGATGATAAAGGCAAAGATCTCGGCGGCGGTGATGGCCCACCAGATACCGTCCACGCCCAGAAGTATGGGCAGGACGACGACGGAGCCGGCTTGGAACACAAGCGTCCGCAGGAAGGAGATGGCAGCGGAGACGGCACCGTTGTTCAGGGCGGTGAAGAAGCCGGAGGCGAAGATGTTGAAGCCTGCCAGTAGGAACGACCAGCAGAACAGCCGGAAGGCATGGGTGGTCAGAGCGTAGAGGCTGGCATCGTAGCCCACAAACAGCCGGGACAAGGGGGCGGCCAGTACACGGGCCAGGACCGTCAGGGTCACGCCGCCGATGGCCATCAGCAGGGCGCTTTTCCGCAGGAGGTTTTTCAGCTCACTGTGGTGCTGCGCGCCGTAGTGGAAGCTGACCACCGGCTTCCTCGTTGCGGATGCTCG
>OBAR01001366.1_pt1 | contig 21318 bp, 18 predicted proteins | sample 1517911 | NCBI WGS metagenome assembly OBAR01 (sample SAMN04571709, study PRJEB22368) | human gut metagenome | biome: human gut; material: stool | host: Homo sapiens | place: Luxembourg | collected 2012-10-26
CCGGCACATACTCCGAAACTTATACATTTTAAATACTTTTCCATTCCATCCTGTTCTTTCCTGTGTAAAAAATACGGGGAATCCATCTTCCAACCAAGTAGCAATTGATATTGGAATGGTAACAATTATTAACAGGAACATCGCCACCAAACACAGAACAATGTCAAAGAACCGCTTTCCGACTTTATATGTAATACTCTGCTTTTTAACTAAAGATTCATAATCCATATTATGAACCTTAGTACTCAAATCCACTTATTTCACTCTCCTCTAGCATAATCCTCTGTATTCCACAAACGTTCTGTAATACATTTCCGGTAATCCTACATCATAGCTTTCTCCGTCTACATCTACACCGATCAGCTCACCCCTTTGAGCTAAGTTCATCAAGGCTTTCGTAACATCTACCTCTCCACTTTCCGATGCCTGCTCCTGCTTTGCGATCTCCTGCCCGAGATATTGAAAAATTTCATCGGTCAATACATATTGTCCAAAGGTTGCAAAACACTCTCCATCCACGGCCAGCTCTTCCCTGGCTGATTTCGGATCCGGCTTTTCAACCATACGGTCAACATCCATAAGATATGGTCTTTCCGTTTTGAACTTTCCATGAATAATTCCATAATTTTTACTGTCTTCAAAAGGAACTCTCTTTATGGAAACAACCGCTTTTCCCCCTGACTTGTTATAGGCGTTAATTGTCTGCCGTGTACAACTCAGTTCAAGATTGGATTTGTAAATAAAATCTCCAAGCATCATAACAACCGGTTCTTTTTTCAGATACTTATACGCCTGATAAACAGCATGTCCAAATCCTTTTTTCTCTTTCTGGACAATCAGATGCACCTTCTGGCCAATCTCTTCGATCCTGTCATAATAATTTCTTACAGACTCAGGAAGTGAATCTCTATACCGCTTATCTTCATCAAAGTCGAATAATCTCTTATATTCTTCTTCCTCACCCGCACCTATAATCAGGTAAATATCCTCAATTTCAGCATCCACCAGTTCCTCTAGCATATACATCAATGCCGGCTTAACGACACCGCTTTCATCCATGATCGGGAGAAGTGCTTTCTTTGTGAAAAAGGTCTGTGGAAACATTCTGGTTCCTGCTCCTGCAATCGGAATAATTGCTTTCTTAATTTTCCCTCCGGCATTCAACTGAAATCCGAATGCCTCCATATGACGCTCATTATTCAGATAATCTATAATCTTTTGTTGGGATTCCTTATTCTTTGCCAGAAGCTGTACGGTTCCATCGCCCTGTGATCCAACACCCTTTGCTCCATAAATCCACTTCTGCAGATGCGGATCATTCAGTACGGAATGCAATACCGGAGATGCAAGTTCATCGATACAGGCCGGTGCGATTTTCCTATCAAAAAGCTTCTGCGCCTCTGTCATAATACAGCCGAGTGCTTCCGGATTCCCTTCCTCAATTGCTTTTCTTGCTTTCTTTATAATTTCATGATTATCTCTGCCGAGTGCTTCCTGTTCGCGTATGCCTGTTTCATCTGTTGCAAAAGGATAGGCTTTGTTCAGGTACGCCAATATCTTCTTTGTATCCTTACCTGCACAGAGATCAGCAATTACCCAGTAAAAGGTCTTTCCAACACGAAGCTTCTCAACGTCAATTTCACTCTGATTAAAGTGCATGAGTACCGGCGTTTCTCCATAGGCACACGCCTGATCCAGCCGTCCACATCTTGATCCGGTGAGCAGCTCTCCCCGGTAGGCAACCTGCATAATGCCTCTTGTGCTGATATGTAATCCATACAATTCATTAAAAGCTTTTGCCACCAGACAACAAATGGCTGCACTTGATGAAAGTCCCTTTTTCATTGGAAGATTCACCCTGGTTACCGTAATCTTCACTCCACCCACATGATAATTCTCCCGCATATAGGCAGCTACTCCACAGCAATAGGAAAACAGCATCGGCTCCTCGGCCTGCTTCTTAAGCTCCTTTGTATGCATTGGACATCTAAAAGAAATCTTATTACCATCTGCATCAAGTGAAGTTACTTCAAAATCTTCACTTCTTTCTGCATTGGCATATATTCCAAGATTGATTCCTGTCACGATAGCCTGACCTTCTACCAGATCGGCATTTTGTGTCATATAGGAACCAGCCCAATCACTATGTTCTCCGAACAAACATAATCTTCCCGGCACAAATAATGACACCGTTTTTTTCATGAAATCGTGCTCCCCTCGTCCATTATTTTTTCTTCCACCTTCTCTACATCATCAACGCTCATCTGCACGGAAAGCAGTTCTCCAAACAGTTCCATCTCAACATCAATGGTTCTTTTCCGTTCATCAATACCGGTTACTTTTAATGTCTGATCCCCACAGATGCCCCTGGTATTGATCACATAATCACCGGGCTCTAAGCCCATAGTGGATGCGACACTGTTTCCTTTTACACTGCATTCCTTTTCTATATGATTCTTTCGGAGTCTCTTCTCTTCCTCTATCCAGGGAATCTGCGCATCCTTTTCACACCACAGACCGAATTTCATTCTCCGTATCTGTCCAAGAAAGGGAATTTCCACCACAGCTCTCCGATGGGGAAGATCCAGCTTAACGATATAGTCCGAATATTGTTCCAACGGACCAATAATGCCGGTGACTCTTCCTTCCGAATTTTTTTCAATGTAACTGACCCTCATAATTCCATCCGTGTAAATGCTGCGTAAGAACTGCTCTTCCTCCGCACTTACCGGGATAAAGGTCTTTTCCTTCTGCTTCTTCTGATCCGGCTGATCAGAAAGTAAATTAGCGAACCTGGGAATTTTCCGAAGTTCTTCATATACTGCTTCCGGCTGATCCGATTTAATGAATACATAGCCGGCAAAGGTCTTCTTAACGCTGATATGTCCGACACCCTCCTTGCGCCAGACATCTTCATATAAAGGCACAAAGCATCGTTCAAACAAAATATGATCCATCCTCTGGTTGATCCAGGTACATACCTGCTGCTCCTGCCCGTTCACTGTCTGTATTGCATACCACATGATAGGTTCACTCCCATTTTTTTCGACATAGCTTCGCCATTGCCGCGGTGTTAGCCTCGACGTAAGCTGTCTTCTATGATCGTTCAAAAACTTCAGGAAGCGTATACTACTCAGAAGATTTCTCACTAACTATTCCATTTCATTTTTAACGTCTGCGCCGGTGGGGACCGGCGCAGACAAATCCCCACACTTATTTATAAATCTAGATTCATTTTGTCATCTGAATTCCGGCGTTTCCACCTTATTCAGATAACGGATTAGTTCTGAACGAACATTACAGGACCGGACTGTGTCAGGTCGAGTACGATATGGTCGAGTCTGATTTCCTTAACGGTAACCGGAACCCATTCACCATTTACAAGCTGTAATACTGTAACATTCTCTGTTCCGGCTAAGCCTTTAACATAGAAGTTAACGGTTACAGTGTTTCCTTTTGCTACAGGAAGCTTCGCATTAACGAGGTTAAGGATCTTTCCTGTTGCTGCTGTCTTAGCAGCTTTAACGGTTGCAGCGTCAACCTTTCTTAAGATAACAGTCATATTGGTTGCTACACCATTAACGATGATCTTTCCGCCCTGTCCTACTGGCAAAGTGTCAGTAGCAGAGAGTCCTGGAGTAGATACAATCGCATTGTTTGTGTATTCACCAACAGACATGCTTACTTCAGCTGTTTCGACAGCGCTGTTCTGTGCGCTCTGTGTAGATGCTGCTACTACTGCACCTGCTGACGGTGAAGGAGCTGCGCATACTGCCATAGGCATTACAAGAACTGCTGCTGCAGATACTAATGCAATAAGTTTCTTCATTGGACCAATTCCTCCCTTCTTGCAAAATTAAGTGTGGTTTATATCAACATCCTTCGATGCAGATATCAGTACATTACTCTTCGTCCTCAAAATCATATACGAAGTCGGTTCCATCGAATATCATACGGTCCATGCTTGCCACGCCTGCATTTACAAGTCCTGCCATCACAACGAACTGTCGGTCTCCTGTTGTTATTCCATCGAGTGTCAGAAGGAAATGTCCGGCTGTGATGTCCTCCCAGCCATCCCTCTTATTCATAGTCATGTCTCTTCGGTCATAGTAATCCGCAAGATATGCATTGCACCCCTGATAGGTGGTATAGTCGTATCTTCGCAGAATATCACTGCCCTCATCATAGTAGGCAGCATAAATACTATAGGTATATACATTATCCGGTGTGTAAATATAAAGTGCCTCATGTTCATTAAAGAAATCAGGCTCTTCAAACTTATGCAGTTCATAGAAAAGATCTCCTTCCTTCTGATCCTTTCCATGAATCACGGTATTGAAGTCACAGAGGTTTGTCTGATTCGGAATCTCGATATAAAGAGCCCCTGCCTCTCCTTCCTGTCCATCTGCCATATGATTCTGATAATAAGTATCCGATGTAGCACTCTGCAAAAGCGGCCGGTCAATATCCGTTCCCGGAATATACAGCCATCCCCAGATCTCCGGATTTTCTTCCTGTAAAACCGTAAAGTCAATTCGTCCATCCTTTGCCGTTTCAAACTGAAGTCCGGTACGATTTTCTTCTGCCTCCGGTGTACTCTCTGATGCACTCTCTGATGCCTGCTCTTCCGTTCCTGCTGTATCCTCCCTGTTGTCTGTATTGGAAGATCCGCATCCACTGAATGCTCCCAATATCAGCAGGATACTCACGATTACAGTCGTTAATTTACTTATTGTTTTCTGTCTGATCTGATTTTTCATTTCTGATTTTTTTACACATCTCATCGTTGGTTTCTTTTGATACCTCTTGCTGTTTTCTGAATATCCTTTATGCTTCTTATGCTTGTACTTGTTATGCCTGTACTTCTCTGTTATCTGCAATTACTGCTCCACCGGCTCATAGAATACCTTTAGAATCAATTCAAACAGATCGGTCTCATCCACATAAAACTCCTCGAATACATCCCCCTGCTTTGTTTCTCCCTTCAGGGTATAGAGATAATTCTCATCGAAGCTGTAATCCTTTGCTATGGATACCAGATAGGTCATCTCATCCACCGTCAGACTGGTAACAGTCTGCGGAGCGATCGACTGATATACGGAAATCGGAAATCCAATGTCTTCCTTTGTCTTTTGCTTTACCTTCTGCAAATACGTCGTAATAAACTGCTTCTGACGCTCCAAACGATGATCCGCAGAACCGAACTCCTTCGTATCACGATTATGAATATAGGCAAAAGCAAGATCACCTTCCAGATGAACCTCCTCACCCTCCTTAATTACGGTGCTGTTTCCACTCTTAATATCCTCCAGTGCCACTACATCCACACCACCCACCATATCCGTAAGTGGTCCGATCGCACTCATATTAATGGCTGCAAACCCATGAACCGGCATTTCATAGAACAGATGCTGTACAGCATTCACCTGATACTCACAGCTTTCTTCCACACCATTCCCAAAGCCGTGCTGCACGGCAATCTGCGCTTTAATCGTATTAACATAGGCACCGTTATCATCATAAACAGAAATATCCGTCATTGTATTCCGGTTAATGCCAATGACACTTAAGGAATTATCATGCGGATTCAATACCACCAGAAACAGCGCATCTGCCTGTCCACCATTCGTTCCTTCCTCTACCTCCTTAACATCCCTGTTCTTATCAATTCCCATAACAAGAAATGTCAGAATATCCTCGTTATATGCATAAATCTGACCGTTATACTTCACCCAGCCCTCTTTCCAGCCGGCGGATTCTTCTTCGGTCGGCTGCAATTCAATCACCACCGGTGCATTTTCAAGCTTCGGTGCTGCAATCACATTGCTGCGCAAATTCGCCTTACCAATCGCTCCCACAATCAGGAACGCTGCAAATGCAGCTGCAAGCAGTCCCGTAATCGCAGCAAGCACCGATAACGCAACAACTTTTCTTTTACGTTTCTGATCCCTCTTCACCTTTTCCGGATCCAGAATCTGTGACTTCTCCAGATTCGCCACACGGTCTCTTCTATTTTTCTTGTTCGTTAACATGTTGCCCACAATCTCTCACCCATCATTCTGTCATTCTTATCTGTCATCTATCTAAACTATTTGTATAATTTGCGGTTTTTGATAGTTCTTTCACAATCAGCGCAGCCGGCGGAATATCACAAGCAGACCTTTCACAAAGCTTCCGTCATATATGACTACTTCACATGCACCGTCACACTCACCGGATCCGACACATTCCCATCAGAGTCTGTCGTCGTCAGCGTTACGGCATGATCTCCCCTGGCATTGACATCATATTTGGACGCCTTCAGATTCTTAAATAACGTCTCATATCCATCCTTATCATCCTGAAAGCTCCCAACCGCATCAATCCATGCCGGAAGCTGCCCGGCGGTCGCATTTACAGTAGTACTCTTTAAGATAATTTTCGGATTTCCGGCCTTGGCAGCAGCTTCCTCCTCCTGCCGTCTCCCCGCTTCTTCCTGTTGTCTTTGCTCTTCCTCTTCCTGTGCCTTCCGGTCCGCCTCTTCCTGCTCTTTACGGCGTTGTTCCTCTATATCCGGTGTCGGTGATACGGAAGGAGAACTTTCAGCTTCTGTATCCTCTTCCGGCGTATCTTCTGCATTTGCTGTGGCCTGTAGTTCTTCTTCCTGTGCATCTGCAGGTTCCAAAGTCTCCGGCTCACCCGGAAGCGCTCCATCCATGTCTCCGTCAAATCCTGCCATTCCGATATCCTTCATAGCATCTCCGGTAGCTTCGTTTACTGCTTCAAACACTCTGGATGCTTTCGCCGCATTTCCGTCAAGATCCGTTACCGCATAATAAACAATGGCTCGGTTTTCATTCTTATTCTGAACAATCTTTTCTACTACGATCCGGTCTGTGACATCTCCGTCCTTGGCATCTACAGCGCCCACTCCCTGCAGAAGCTTCTCATTGTCAATGCCACTGTAATAAATCAGGTCATTTCCGGAAAAAGAAATTACCGGCGGTTTCCTGTCCTTATTAAGCAGCAGCACCACACAAACGGTAATCAATATGATATTTAAAACGGTAAAAACAACTGCCCATTTTCCACTGTCTTTCATACTTTTATTCCTCTGTCACATTTATTCCGGCTGTAATTTTTCCGACAGCATATACTGTTCGCGCATCTTTTCAAATCAGTTCAGACTACAAATTTATCTCTTCTAAGTCAGAACCTCTATCCAGCATCTCATCCAGATTCAGATCCGATTCTGCACTTTCTTCTACTGTCGAATCCATCGGACGCTTCTCGGTTAATTTTCTTGAAGCACGCATTCCTGCTTCTGCTCCGGCTTCTTCCGCTCCCTGCCTGCTCAGATCTGTTGTCTTCGTATGTACGCCTTCATTTCCGTATTGTCCGTAATATTTTCCATAATATTTGCCATAGTATTTACCATAATGACCATAGCTCTTCGTACTCATATCCACCTTGTTAAGAACGACACCCAGGATACGGCTTTCTGTCTTGTCAAGCTGTGCTTTTACATTTTGTGCAAATTTATAACTGATCGCATTGTTCTCAATAACAAGAATGGTTCCATCACACTTCTTGGCAGCAACTGCTGCATCAATTACACTCCCAAGCGGTGGAGTATCCACAATCACATAATCAAACAGCTGCTTTGCTTTATTAATCAGGCTTTCAAAATTTTCTCCGCCAAGAAGCTCACTGGGGTTAGGTGGAACGGGGCCTGCAAAGATCATGTATAACTTGGGGAAGTTTGTTTTACAGATCACATCACTCAGTTTCTCCCGTCCCACCAAAATGTGAGTCAAACCCAGGCGCACTGCACCTGTTTTGTATCTCCCTACTAATACAGACTTACGCATATCGGCATCGATGAGCAGAGTCCGTTTCCCTGCCTCCGCAAAAGCCTTGGCAAGTTCCATGGCAACCGAGCTTTTTCCTTCATTCGGAGTACAACTGGTTACGGCGATTACCTTCAAGTCTGCGCCACTGAATTCAATGTTGGTACGCAATGTTTTGAATGCTTCTTTAATCCGGTAATCCTCAGATTTATCAAATCGTAAAGATACATGCTGCATGGTTAACTCATCCATGGTCATTCTCCTTATCTTCCCGTGCTTCTCTATGTTTCCTTCGTGATCCCATCCGGGATCATCCCGTTATTCCTTAACACCTTACTTACTCTGTTTATGCTTCTTCTTTTTCTTTTTGGAATTGACCTCATCTTCCTTCATGGGAATCAGTGCCAGTGTGCTTAAGCCCAGATACTTCTCAATATCATCCGACGACTTGATCGTATCATCCATGAGATAACGAATCAGAATTATTGCACTGATTCCAAGACATCCAAGCAGTCCTCCGATAAGTGCCCATTTTGAGCAGCCCGGGGATGCCTTTTCGGTTGGCATATTGGCCGTCTCTGCTACATTAACTGCGTCAATGTCCATAACATTCTGAATATGGGTGCTTGCATTTTCTCTTACAGAATTCGCTATATTCATTGCCTGCACCGGATCGTGATCCTCTACGGTAATCGAAACGATTCGCGTATCACTCGGCGTTGTTACATCGATCTTCTTAAGCAGATCTTTGTATTCCATATTTAAACCAAGCTCCTGAATCACAGCCTCCAACACATAACGGCTGTTGATCAGCTCCGCATAATCCTTCGTAAGCTGTGTCCCCAGCTGCACGTCACTGTAGGTAACAGAAGAACTGTCGCTCTTATTTAAAATATATATTTTGGTTGTAGACTTATACGTCGGAGCAATTATGAACTTGCTTAGAGCAAAACAGCTGAGCGCACAAAAAAGACCGATACTTAAAATCAGCCACACATGTCCCCACAGGACATAAAACAACTCCACAAGATCAATTTCTATTTCATCACGTTCATTTTGATTTTCCATGAAGTTCTCCTTGGTAATTTCTCACATTAATCATCTGACAGGATTCATCAGAGAATCTCATTTCGTATAACATGTTCCGGATTATTCACAAAAATATCCTCAGCATATTGATTCCCATATTTGTGAACAATATAATCCGCACATTTCTTTAATTCCGGTGCCCGTTTCTTCGTGTCATGTGCATCTGTTGCCACAAAATGTACCAGCTCCTGCTTTAACAGCTTTCGTGTAAAGCTCTTCATTCCAAACCCCACATTCCCCATTACACTTCCGGCATTCACCTGAATATACGCGCCCATTCCTGTCAGATCTTTGATACGGTCAACATGATCTGCCAGGCACTGATATCGCTCCACATGTGCTATAATCGGGAAATAACCTTCAGACAAAAGGTCATAGACACCATTACGCAGATAATCGTAATCATCCATTGGTCCAAATTCCAAAAGTACATATCTGGAATCCGCCATCGTCCTTGCCACGCCGCCATGCAGCTCCTGTGCAAGTTCCATACGATAATAGAGCTCATTTCCTCCGATTAGTTCAATTGACAATCCGGCTCTGCCCATCTGCTCCTGTAGTTGTTTAATATAGACATTCATACTGGGGATGTGAATATTGTGTCGTCCAGGTTTATTATGTGGTGTCACAATGATAGTACGGATAGCATTTTGCTGTGCAATCCGTAACATTGCAAGACTTTCCTCCATAGACTTGGATCCATCATCAACCCCAGGCAAAATATGGCAATGAATATCAATCAGATCCATATTTTCATCCTTTTCCCTTTTATATGTATGCTATTTTTAATATCTTTCCATAATATATTATGCTATTAATAATATATTTTCAAGACATATTTTGCATGAAAATAAATTCTATTACGATAAAATCTTATAAATTATGTTCAATTTTATCCTCTCACGAAAATTTATACACTTTTTATAGTGCATTTTCTTTTTTCTTGATATTTATTGTGCTTTTTGTATGTTTTAGAGGGGCATTTTCGGATACTATAGAGATCAAGAGGTTTGGAATCTATACATATCATAACATTGAGCCCCGATGGGCCGGCAGAAATCTACAGAAAGGAAAGTGGATGATCACAGGAAATAAAAACCGAACATTAGAACAATATCTGAAAGAACTGCGTAAATCCTGCAACTATTCCCAGGAGTTTGTTGCATCGCACTTAAACATTACGCGTCAGACATACTCACATTACGAAACCGGGCGGATCACTCCACCTGTTAATTCCCTGTACAATCTTGCCAAATTATATGGAATTCCGGTGGAGAACCTTTTAAATTTAGTAGTCACCTATAATATTAATATGGATTTTGCACGAACCATACAACCAACGAACATGAATTGTCCTGATGAAATCGAGGCATTTGTTGAATATACCAACGATCCACAAATTCGCAACAAATTAAAATACCTCAATCGTGATGAACGTCTGCTCTTATATTATTTTCAGTTACTGGATCTGCGTGACAAAGAAGACATTCTGGACTTTATGAAATTAAAATCCCACAAACGTCCGCATGTACCTGATGAAAAGCGTGATTAGAAAAACCGTGGCTTCCGCCACGGTTTTTAACATTCTTATTTATTATATTTCTCAAGACATTCGGTTAATTCTGATATACAAACGTTTCTTCATCTTTCATCGGATAACAGATCAATTCTTCTGCGTCCAGATCTTCCCTGTGCATGTCCACTGCCGTAATCTGATGATTCTGGTAAGTGGTGTAATAATAAATTCCCCTGGAAGCATTCATGCAGGAGGTATAAATCGTGATTTCATATTTTCCGTCCGTCACCTCACAGCACCCCCTCTGTTGTTCTACCGATCCCAGAATATGGAAGAACTGTCCGACACTGTCCTCCTCTCCCTTTCCAGATACTGCATGCATTCTTGTATACGCCACACGTACAAACCGGGACATGGATGACAGATCCCCCGGCATTCCCAATGCTCCCATACCTCTGCTGTAGGCCTGCAGCGGAACCTCCTTTGCAAAATGGTTCTCCGGCTGCTTTTCCGAAAGATGCATATAATTGTTAAGATTAAACATCTGCATTTCAAAGGACGGATTGTTCGTCAGGACTCCCACCGGATTGTCATGGATCTTTAGTCCGTCTGCCATGGATTCCACCACAATGGATCCTGTTTCATCTGCAATCATCCAGTGAAGCTGTGCTGTAGGGAACTGCTCACTGAACGGAGTTCCCACAAGATTCATGTCAGCAAGTGTTTCTTTTGCTTCCTTCAGATCTGCACACCGGCTTAAAATCCACGGAATAAATTCAAACTGTGCTATATTATTCTTTCCATCCTGAACCTCTGCATAGACCGCATTTCCTACGAAGTTAAGTCCGGCCATACCGAGTCCCTTTTCATTCACCGCATCATAATAAAGCGGATACCCTTCTGCCACATGTGCCATTCCAATGATCGCATAGTGTGTATCAGGCATTCCGTCATGCCGGAATGCAAACGGATATTTCCTTGGCGTAATCGTGATCTGTTCTCCATAGGAAAATTCATAATCCAGAGTTCTTCCCATATAAAAGTCTTTTGTTTTATAAGTTGCTGCTGTACACATGATCGGTCCCTCCTTTTTGGTAATACCAAAGCTCTTTAAACAGTCTTTATCTTTTTTAATTAAGAAAGCAGAATACCTCTTCTCTTAGATATTCTGCTCACTGATGTTATTATAATTCGTACGGTGTAATCTGATATACAAAATAATTAAGCCAGTTCGAATACAAAATGTTGCAGTGCGCACGCCATTCCAGGCAGGGTTTCTGCGTATCATCATCCTCCGGATAATAATTCTTCGGCACATCAATCGGAATCCCCTTTTCCTTGTCACGCACATATTCCTTGTGCAGTGTATAACGGTCATACTCCGGGTGGCCCATGACATAAATCTCCTTACCGCCTTCACTCATGCAAAGCAGAACACCGGCTTCCTCGGACTCTGCAAGAACCGTCAGTTCCTTACACTGATGAATATCTTCGGAAAGAACTGCCGTATGACGGCTGTGTGGAATCAGGAAATAATCATCAAATCCACGAACAAGCGGATTCTTGCGGTTCATCACCTTATGATGGTATACCCCGAATAATTTCTTAGGCAGCAATACCTTCTTTAATCCATAATGATAATACAGACCGGCCTGCGCTCCCCAGCAGATATGAAAGGTCGACGTTACATGCGTCTTCGCCCAGTCCATAATTTCGCACAGCTCCGGCCAGTAATCTACTTCTTCAAACGGAATCTGCTCCACTGGTGCCCCTGTAATAATCATACCATCATATTTTTTATTCTTTAGTTCATCAAAGGTATTATAAAAGCGATTCAAATGCTGGATCGGCGTATTCAGGGAAATATGACTGTTCATCTTCATAAACGTCACTTCCACATGCAGCGGTGTATTGGACAGTGCCCGTAACAGCTGCAGTTCGGTATCCTGCTTCACTGGCATGAGGTTCAGAATGCAGACCTTTAAGGGACGAATATCCTGATGCATGGCACGATTTTCATCCATAACAAATATATTCTCATTTTCCAAAATTTCTTTTGCAGGTAATGCGTTCTGTACTTTAATCGGCATTGTACATATTTCCTTTCCCTGTTATATTGGCTGTCATTACCTCTGACATGCGATACTACTAATCATAGTCCTTTTCTCTTCTTTTGACAACCTCTGCTTTGGTGCAGTTTATCAGTAGATCTCCTTTGGCAGTTTATCAGTAGATAAATACCTTCAGAACCTTTCTATGAACTCATCCTCGGTCAGAATCGGAATGCCCAGTTCTTTGGCTTTCCTGTTCTTGCCTGAAGAGGACTCAGAATCATTATTAATAAGGAAGTTTGTCTTTGCGCTGACGCTTCCGGTCACCTTTCCTCCCTGCTGCTCCACATAGCTTTTAAATGCATCACGGTTCTTAAACCGGTGTACATCACCGGTAATTACAAAGATAAGCCCGGCACAGGTACCTCCTTCCGCACTGACAGCTTCCCCCTGTATAATACGAACCTCCTGCAAAAGGTGTTCCAGGGCTTCCTTATTCTTCGCAATCTGATACCACTCCATGACAGAACCAGACTTTTCCGGTCCGATTCCGTCAACATCTTCAAATCCCTGTCCGTTCTTCATCCGCTCAAGGAATCCTCCGAAGCTCACACTTCCTACGATCTTCCTGGCGGCATCGACGCCGATCATGGGAATACAGAGCGCATATATGAAGTTCACCGCTTTCACTTCCCGGCTCTTTTCAACCGCATTCAACAGGTTTTCACAGGATTTATCTCCGAATCCCTCCATATTGCGGATTGTTTCAGCATGCTGTCCCAGATGATAAATGTCGGCAAATTCATGTACAAATCCTTCGTTCATAAACCGCAGCATAGTCTGAATTGATAAGCCATCGATATCCATTCCGGACTTGCTTACAAACCTGGTATATTTCTTTCCCTGCCTGGCGGTACAATCCGGATTCGTACAATGAAGTGTTTTCGTCCCGCTATTGCTGATATGGATCTGCGTCCGCGCACCGCATACAGGACATGTCTCCGGAATGTGGAAAGAGCCTTTTGCCTCCTTTACTGCAATGCACTTCGGAATAATCTTATTTGCCTTAATAATTTCCAGGGTGCATTCTTCTCCGATTCCAAGTCTCTCCATTTCACTGATATTACAAAGGGAAGCACGGCTCACCGTCGTTCCCTCCAACTGCACCGGTTCAAAAACAGCTACGGGAGAAATTGTTGATGCAGCGCAGGACCATTCTACATAGCGGAGCTTTGACGTTGCAGAAACATCCGCCCATTTAAACGCAAATCCGGCACGTGTCGCATGATGACCGGTTACCGATCCGGTAGCAGCATACACGGTGTCATCATAACAGATGACCAGTCCATCCACCGGAATATCCATCTGCCCGCTCTCAACCTTATGCGTCCAACGTGCAATCACTTCATCCAGACTGTCCTCATTGCACCGTTCCCGTTCAACTGTAAGGAATCCTTCCTTATCCAGATAATCCATCTGCTCTCCGAAAGACCGGATTCCTTCTTCACGGTAAACCAGCGTGAATGCATGGAAATATACACAGCGTTCCTTTACCTTCTGCGGATCATCCAGGCTTAAGGTTCCGGAGGCAAGATTTCGCGGATTGGCATACTTCTCATCATCATCTTCGATCAGATCATTAATCATCTCAAAATCCGTATAGGAAATCGTTGCTTCTCCACGGACAACCATATGCCCCTGATAGGAAATCTTTAAGGGGAATCCCTTAATGGCATCTTTTAAAAAAGTAATATTATTTCCAACCGCACCGTTTCCCCTGGTTACAATCTTCGTAAGCTTCCCTTTATCATAGGTAAGAACCAGTGTCAGGCCATCCAGCTTCCATGACAGCCAGATATCCCGCCCTTCTGCCCACTTTTTCAACTCGGAGACCTGCTTGGTCTTCGCAAGGGAAAGCGCAGGGAATTCATGCGGTTCACGGTTTCCTCCCGTTTCCTCTGCTCCGGTATTCTGCGTCGGACTATCCGGAAGAATATAACCGGTTTCCTGTTCTAATGCCGTCAGTTCATCAAACATGGCATCCCATTCATAATTTGACATTTTCTCTTCCTGCCCCTGATAGTAGGCACCGGATGCCTCATTCAAAATTCCGACAAGCTCTTCAATTCGTTTCTTCTTAGTTTCCATTTTGGCAATCTCTTTCTTTTATATTTCAGTTTAAATAAGAATTATATCTCTTATGCAAACTGAATTTTGCAAGTTTTCCTGCAAGTCATTCTGTTTTACTTTCAGGCGGTTATTTCATAATTCCCGTTCTCATTCGATTTCTACTCTTTTTCATAAAATGAAACCTGTTTTTCTATTTGTCGTTTCCTAACAAGATCTTGGGTCACAATCCCTCACAGATCTCTTCTATTGGTAGACCGCATCGTATAACGCTTGTAATTCCGCCCCGAGTATCTGCCGATATTCTCCTTTTTTTAACTTTGCAAGTTCGATATTTACCACACGAATACGCTTCAGTTCCTTCACTTCATACCCAAGTGCTTTCGACATTCTGCGTATCTGTCTGTTGACTCCCTGGGTCAGTATGATACGGAAAGTAAACTTGCCGATCTGCTCAGCTTTGCACGGTCTGGTTTTTATTTTTAACTCTGGAAGCCAGACTCCCTCTCCCATCTTTTGAATGAAATCCTCTGTAATTTCTTTATTTAACTTTACAATATATTCCTTTTCGTGTCCGGCACTCCCCTTCATCATGGCATTAATCAGCTCACCATCATTCGTGAGAAGAATCAGTCCTTCCGAATCCTTGTCAAGGCGCCCTGCATAAGTCACTCTCACCGGGAACCTTACCATATCCGTAATTTTCCTGTCTGCGAAGCGATCCCGTTCCGTACAGGTTACTCCCACCGGCTTATAATAGGCCAGAACCACTTTATCATTCTTTCCATGAATGCTCTTTCCACGCACTAAAATGGAGTCCTCTGCCGAGACACGCATTCCCATGGCTGCGGGTTTTCCATTCACCGTAACCAGTCCCTGATCAATGAGACTGTCTGCATCTCTCCGTGAACAGACGCCACAGGATGCCAGATATTTATTCAAGCGTTCTTTTTCCATATTTTAACTATCCCTGATCTTCCTTATCTTTCTATATTTCAATCTTTCTATATTTTAATCTTTCTATATTCGTAACTATTCAGATCCCCATTCGTAAAACCGTTGCTAACGCAACTTGAGTTTTACTCATGTGGTTACTTCGCCATATAAATTATGTCAAATGTCCTTACGAATGCGAGCATTCGACGTCCATATTGTCATAATTTGCATGGCTCTGAATAGTTACAAATAACGTAAATAATAAGTAAATTTATGTTAAATCTAATTTGAAATTATTGATAAGAAAAGGTATCTGTGTTAAGATATCTTTACTTATTCTTATGAAACGGGGAATTGACAGATTATTCTATAAGAAAGGCGAATAACGGTTCTGTGTGCTTGAAGCCCCGGTTGCTGAATGAGGAATAGAACAGTTACGAAAGGCGATATATTGTTGAAATTTCTTCCTTCGAATCTCCGTGAAAAATTTAAAGAAACCTTAAAAGCAGTACTTCCGATCATAGCCATTGTGCTTGTGCTATGTTTCACCATTGCGCCGATTTCACCCAGTATTATCTTAATGTTTCTGGTGGGCGGTGTTTTGTTGATTATGGGAATGCTGCTTTTTAACGTTGGTGTGGATATTTCCATGACTCCGATGGGCGAACGTGTCGGTACGACAATGACGAAATCGAAGAATATCTTCATAATGATTGCATTAAGCTTCCTGCTGGGTGTGATGATTACGATTTCCGAACCGGATCTTCAGGTGCTTGCCGGTCAGGTTCCCTCGATCCCCAATATGGTGCTGATTCTTACGGTGGCTGTTGGTGTGGGCTTCTTCCTGGTGCTTGCTCTCGTACGTATGCTGTTTGGAATCCAGTTATCCCATATGCTGTTGGTATTTTATGCGGTTGTATTTACGCTGGCTTACTTTGTTCCGGGAGATTTCCTTGCGGTGGCGTTCGATTCAGGCGGTGTTACCACAGGGCCAATGACAGTACCGTTTATTATGGCACTCGGTGTCGGTATTTCCGCAATCCGAAGCGATAAGCGGGCAGCAGACGACAGCTTTGGTCTGGTTGCCTTATGCTCCATTGGGCCGATTCTTGCGGTTTTAGTGCTAAGTATGATTTACCGGCCGGATGTAAATGCCATGAGTACTGGATCCGAACCGATTCAGATTATGGACGATACGGTGCAGATGTGGCGTGCTTTTATGGAGGAATTTCCGGCATATATGAAGGAGATTGCAATTTCCCTTCTGCCAATCATTGTTTTCTTCTTTTTATTCCAGTTGATTTCAAAAGATATCCAAAAGCGGCTCCTGGTTAAGATCGTTGTGGGTCTTTTATATACTTATGCAGGTCTTGTACTCTTTCTTACGGGTGTAAATGTCGGATTTATGCCGGCAGGTAATTATCTGGGACAGACGATAGCGGGACTGCCGTATCGTTATATACTGATTCCGATTGGTATGCTGATTGGTTATTTTATTGTTAAGGCAGAGCCTGCGGTATTTGTGCTGACGAAGCAGGTAGAAGAGATTACCTCAGGGGCGATCAGTGCCAAAGCAATGGGAACGAGCTTATCCATCGGTGTATCGGTATCCATCGGAATGGCGATGCTGCGAGTGCTTACAGGTATTCCGATTATGTGGTTCGTTATTCCGGGATATGCAATTGCGCTGCTGCTTACGTTCTTTGTACCGAAGATCTTTACGGCGATTGCATTTGACTCCGGTGGGGTGGCGTCCGGTCCGATGACTGCAACCTTTCTGCTTCCGCTTGCTATGGGTGCATGTGAGGTTACAGGTGGTAATATCATGACCGATGCATTCGGTGTGGTTGCCATGGTAGCGATGACGCCGCTGATTACGATCCAGATTCTTGGTGTGGTATTCCGCGTGAAGGAAAGTCAGGCACACAAGCGTGCCGCAGTTGGTGCAGATGTGGCTGTTCTTGCCTCCGGGGATATGGATATCATCGAGCTTTAATTATGGATTTTGCATGGTGACTGTGAGGGATGGAACAGTGATCAGAAAGGGTAATCTATGAGTGACGTTTATATTATGACGACGATCATTGATCGTAAGAATAGTAAGAAATACATTGATTTATATAAGAAGGATAAGCTGGAGGTCATGTATATTACTCTGGGAGAGGGAACCGCGAGGGGAGATATTCTGGATTATCTGGGATTGGAAGCTTCGGAAAAGATGGTGATCTTCAATTTCGTGCAGCAGCGTGACTGGATGCTGACGAAAAAGGATCTGCAGCGGAAGCTTCAGATTGATGCGCCCGGAGAGGGAATTGCCTTCCTGGTGCCGTTAAGCAGTATCGGAGGAAAAAGAACACTGCAGTTTTTACTCGATAGACAGGAATTGCCGGAAAGTGAGGAATCGACATTGAAGGATACCACGTATGAATTAATTGTTGCAATTGCAGATCAGGGAAATTTGGAAATGGTGATGGATGCAGCCCGCGGTGCCGGTGCCTATGGTGGAACGGTGATTCATGCGAAGGGAACCGGCATGGAATATGCGGAAAAGTATCTGGGTGTGACAATTGCCGCAGAAAAGGCCATGATCTTTATTGTAACCAAAAAGGATCAGAAGAACAGCATTATGAAGGCGATTATGGAGCAGGCCGGAATGCAGACTCCTGCAAAGACGATTGTATTTTCACTTCCGGTTACCGATACAGCAGGTCTGCGTCTTGTTGATCTTGACGAGGAGAATGAATAAATATCTGTAACTGTTCAAATTACCACGCAGATGATCTATGGGACAGGTTATTTAAAATCCCTTCATGGCATATAATTTTTTCTCAAGAATATCAAGTGCCTGTTCGTTCTGGTTCTGGCAGAAGCTGACTAATGTGTCTTCATCCGCATTTTTGAGGACAGAGGTATCGGCACCTAATTGTACGAAACAGATATAATTATCAATGACTTCAATCCGGGAGGCTTCGACCTTGGCATGGTTTATTGGCTGCTTTTCGTAGGTTTTCAGAAGCTTTTCCCGGTACTGGTCAAGAAGGAGTTCCACGTTGGTAACCTCCTCCTCCTTAGCTTCCACAAGGATCATCATATCCGTACCGGCTTCAGTGTGTTCATACTCGGCAAGAAAGCTGTGGTACATCTTTCCCGTAATTTCGGTTAATTCTTCAAATTCTTCTGCGGTATACAATGCATTCGGCCAGTAATTTTCTCCCAGCATTTCCATAACAGATTTCCGAAGCTCACGCATAACGGGCGATAAGGAGTAAGTACTGTCTACCCTGGAGGTGTTTACCGTCTCGAAATCTTCATTTTCGTAGCTTTCTGTGGAAGGATAGATATTGTGAGCGAAGGAGCAGCCGCACAGGCATCCACAGAAGGCAACAAGGATAGAAAATACAACTATGGTCTTTTTCATAATCAGGTTCATAATTAATGGGATTCCTTTCTGAAACTATAATGATATGTATCGGGAACCAGATGCGGTCATTTGTTGAACAGGACTTTACAGTAATTCTGTATAACATCAGATGGAATTTAAAATACTGGCTATAGAAAGGATTATTTCCGGAAATTAGACAAACTATACAATTGATGCTAAACTACAAGAAGTGCAGATTCATCATTTGATTAAGCGAGGTTACTTATGCTTTTTAATTCCTATATATTTATATTTTTATTTCTGCCTCTTGCGCTGCTTGGCTGGTATGGACTGAACCGCTGCAGGGCATATGAAATGGCGAAATTATTTCTGGCTGTAATGTCATTATGGTTTTACGGCTATTTTAATCTATATTATCTGTTTGTGATTCTGGGAAGTATTCTGGTGAACTACCTGTTGAGCTTTCTGTTAAAGAAATTTTCATCACCGAAGGTATGCAGAGCCGGACTCTGGGCAGGTGTACTCTTAAATCTGGGTATTTTGTTTTACTTTAAGTATTATGATTTCTTCTTTGAAAATGTAAATGCGGTTTTTAAGACAGACTTTACACTGAGACATATACTGCTTCCGCTCGGCATCAGCTTCTTCACGTTTCAACAGCTCTCCTTTATCATTGACAGGGCGAAGGGCAAGGCAGAGCATTATTCCTTTATTAATTATCTGACCTTTGTTACCTTCTTTCCACAGCTGATTGCGGGTCCGATTGTTCTGTATAAAGAAATGATGCCCCAGTTTGAGGATACAGCTAACCGCCGTTTTAACAGTGATCAGTTTGCGAAGGGAATCATTATATTCACGATCGGATTAGGTAAAAAGGTGCTTCTGGCAGACAATCTGGCACTTCCGGTGAATTTTGGCTTTGAGCAGAATTTGTTTCTGGATACGCCGTCCACTCTGCTTATGATTCTGGCGTATACATTCCAGATTTATTTTGATTTCAGCGGATACAGTGATATGGCGATCGGTCTTGGCAAGATGTTTAACATCGAGCTTCCCATAAACTTCAATTCACCGTATAAGGCCTGCTCGGTGAAGGAGCTCTGGCAGCGCTGGCATATGACGTTGTCCCGGTTTTTCATCCAGTATGTATACATTCCAATGGGAGGAAGCCGTAAGGGCAAGGCGCGGACGATCTTTAATACGTTTATGGTCTTTTTCTTAAGCGGACTCTGGCACGGGGCGAACTGGACCTATATTGCATGGGGCTCCATGCAGGGCCTGCTTGTGATCTGGGATAATCTGGGAATAGTCGGTGTAAAGGGCTCGAATGAAAAGACGCCGGCGAAGTGGTATATTCCAAGATGGCTTGGGTGGATTTTTACGTTTGGATTCTTTAATCTGTCGCTCATTTTCTTTGGAAGCAGCAGTATGACATCGGCCATCCAGTTATTTAAGAATATTTTTGCTTTTAAGAACACAGGATATCTCTTCAAGCTGGCAGCAAATCTGGATATTCCGGAGTTTTACCTCATAAAGCAGGTGCTTACCCTGAAGTTTCCCGATATGCTGCAATATGCTTATGTGGTACTATTCCTTCTGCTGCTTGTTATCAGCGCCGTTGTGATCAGCCGGAAGAATACGCTTCAGATGGTAGCAGAGAATCCTTTCCGTAAAAAGCTGTGCGTATGGGTGGTATTTATTTTCGTATGGTCTGTGATTTCCTTCTCACAGGTAAGTACATTTATTTACTTCAACTTTTAGCAACAGTTCCGCCGTGCAGAAATCAACATATGAAGTCTGTGGGAGCTTGCTCACAACAGACTTTATATGCTGATTTCTATAGGGCGGACGCCCGAAAATGAAATAAGTTGTCGGCCAATACAGAAAAAGAGAAATGAAAGCTTCACCCCGACAACTTATGAATTTACGGCGGAACTGTTGCGGAAAAATTGACCGCCGTGCAGAAATCAACATATGAAGTCTGTGGGAGCTTGCTCACAACAGACTCCATATGCTGATTTCTATAGGGCGGACGCCCGAAAATGAAATAAGTTGTCGGGCAATACAGAAAAACAGAAATGAAAGCTTCACCTCCGACAACTTATGAATTTACGGCGGAACTGTTGCGAAAGAGGAAGCGGACGCCCGAAAATGAAATGAGCAATATAAATTTATATAATAAGGAAAAAATATGACTTCAAGACAATTTTTAAAACGTTTTTTCATAGGAAGCGGATCCCTGTTGTTGCTGTGCATAGCAGTTGTAGTGATCTTTGATCCTTTTTTCCAGTATCATAAGGCTCTTCCGGGACTGAAGGCAGTACTGGCAGATAAGGAATATCAGGTGGTCGGGACACTAAAGAATTTTGACTATGACAGTGTAGTGGC
>OBAR01001367.1_pt1 | contig 21294 bp, 15 predicted proteins | sample 1517911 | NCBI WGS metagenome assembly OBAR01 (sample SAMN04571709, study PRJEB22368) | human gut metagenome | biome: human gut; material: stool | host: Homo sapiens | place: Luxembourg | collected 2012-10-26
GGCGTAGCCCATCTCGTAGCTGTGCTGGGCATAGTTGGCGATGGCCACAAAGGCCATGTATACCAGCACCTCCGGCACCAGCCACCTGGCCTGCACCGCAAAGTCTCCCAATATCAGGGCTCCCAGCATGCTGAAGGAGTTGCTGAGCACGTCCGGCGTGTTCAGGGACGCCAGCTTCAGCACATCGATGATCAGCTCCACCAGCAGCAGCTGCAAAATCAGGGGCACATAGTATTCATCCCCGATCAGCAGAAAACGCAGACTCTCGTGGAGCTCCTCCGGGTCCTTTACCAGCAGGAACCACAGGGGCGTCACAAACAGCGTCAGAAGCAGCACGATCATCCGCACGATCTGCAAATACGACCCTACCAGGGGCGGGAAGTAATAGTCGTTGATTTCCTCGGCAAACCGGAACAGGGTGCATGGAAACAGCATCACCGACGGGGTGTTGTCGATCATCAGCACCACGTCTCCCTCCATGATGGACGCCGTGGCCACGTCGGGGCGCTCAGTATACCGGGTCTTGGGGAAGGGATTCCACCATTGGGACGGGGCGATGGCCTCGGCGATGCTCTCCTGGCTCATGGAGATGGAGCTGATCTGCATATGGCGGAGCTTGCCCCGCAGCTCCTCCAGCAGGGCCGGGTCCGCCTTGTCCGCCAGATAGCACAGGGCCACGTTGGCGTGGGACCGGCCCCCCACCTCCAGCCCCTCTAAGGTCAGCCGGGGGTCCCGGATGCGGCGGCGCAGCAGGGCGGCGTTTTTCATGATGCTCTCCACGAAGCCGTCGTGACTGCCCCGCAGGACCTTGCTGGTGTCCGGCTCCTCGATGCCCCGCAGGGGGAACTGCTTGGCGTCCATCAGCACGCCGCCGGACAGGCCGTCGATGACCAGCAGGGTCTTTCCCGCCAGCACCGCCGTGACGGCCTTGGCCATATCCTGCTCCGCCGCCGCGTCCGACACGGTGACATACCGGGCCGCGAAGGCCTCCGCCGTGTTCACCCCGGCCAGGTCCCGGATGGCCAGCCACCCGGCCACGGCCCGCTCCAGCACCGCGTCGTCGGCATAGCCGTTCACCACCCACAGCCGGGCCCGGCGGCCCCCGATGGTCAGGCTCCGGCCCACCATGTCAAAGCTCCGGCCCACCCCCAGCCGCCGGTCCAGCTCCTCCGTCCGGCGGAGGAACGCATCCTGCACGATCTTCACCTGCTGCACCCCCAGAATACGGAAAAATGGCTTGCCAAAAGGCCTTGACTCTCCCTTTGGGATAGCTGTCGGCGCAGCCGGCTGATACTAAAACCTGTTAAAAAGCTTGAAAAGCTTTTTATAGCACCGAAGGTGCGTCAGGTTTTGTATGAGACGTCACAGCGTGTTTTCACACGCTGTGCGTGCGCACAGCGCACGGGATTCTTGATTAAATTTTTTAATCAAGAATCAGTATGAGAGGGCCTGCAAGCCTTTTATTCCAAAAGGGCAAAGCCCTTTTTTGACAGGTATATTATCCCGCATTTTTGCGGGATTTATTCTTGCGATAGGGGCCGCCGCGTGGCATAATAGGAACAAATCCAATTATTCCCGCAAAGGGGGCCTTGCTATGACGAAAAAACGCATCCGCCAGATGAACGCCGCGCTTCTGCGGCGGCTGTCCCTCCGCCCGGCGGCGGAATACCTGGCCGGACGGGAGGAGACGGCGGCGCAGCTGGTGGGCGAGGGATATTTCCAGCGCTTTGCGCCGCTGATGGACCGGCGGCTGTGCTGCGCCCGGGTGCTGGACCTGTGCCGGGAGGACCTGGAGCGGCTGGACGGGCCGGAGCCGGAGGAGGGCTGGCTTCCGTACTGCTATGACTTCGCCCGGCGCGGTGTTCTTCCTGTCGGTGCTGCAGGTGCTGCTGGATGCGGAGCGGGAGCTTCTGGACTATGACCCCGTCTGGGACTTTGTGCCCCCCGGGCCGGAGGAGCTGGAGGACTGCCCCGCCGCCCCCCAGTTCGGCCAGATGATGCGCCTGTGGCGGCGGGAGTTCGTATACGAGATGATGCGCCTGGGCCTGGAGGTGACGCCCTACCGGACCCTGGAGCACATTGTGGGGGTCCACCATGTGGCCGTCACCGCCGGGCGGGCTCTGCGCCGGGGGGGCGTGGAGCTGGACCTGGCCCTGGTCTCCGGCAGCGCCATCGGTCACGACATCGGCAAGTTCGGCTGCCGCCCCGGGGAGCGGGTGCCGTATCTGCACTATTACTACACCGACCAGTGGTTCCGCCGCCGGAGGCTGACGGACATCGGCCATGTGGCCGCCAACCACTCCGTGTGGGACCTGGAGCTGGACTATCTGTCGGTGGAGTCCCTGCTGCTGATCTACGCCGACTTCCGGGTGAAGCAGACCCGGGACGGCCAGGGCCGGGAGGTCACGAAAATCTTCTCCCTGGCGGAGGCCTTCGATGTGATCCTCTCCAAGCTGGACGCCGTGGACTGGGAGAAGCGCCGCCGCTATGAGCTGGTGTACGCCCGGCTGTACGATTTCGAGCAGTTCATGCTGGCCCGGGGGGTGGACGTGACCCTTCTGGGGCGCGCCCTGACCCTGCAGTGCGTGGGCCACAACATCGACCTGATGCACCGGCTGACGGGACAGCGGAGCTTCGCCTCCCTGCTGGAGCAGGCCCGGGGCGAAACCAACTGGCGGCGTCTGCGGGCCTATCTGGGGGTGTTCGAGTCCTACTCCCTGTATCTGCACATTCCCCAGAAGGTCCAGACCCTGGCCTTTCTGTATGAGCTGCTGATGCACCGGGAGGGGGACATCCGCCGCCAGGCGGCGGCCCTGCTGGGGGAGATCATCGCCGGGTTCCACGCGGGCTATGCCAAGGAGCGCCCGGCGGACAGCCGCCCGGACGCAGGTGTGCCCACGGACCTGGACCAGTGGAAGCTGTATCTGCAAAGGATCATCTATCCCGACCACAAGCTGATGCCCCAGCACCAGCGCTGGATCCGCTATACCCTGAAATTTGCCGTGGACTCCCTGCTGCAGCGGTGCCCGGGCCGGGAGGAGCGGTTTCTGGCCCCCTTCTTCGCCTATTACCGCCATCCCCAGCAGCTGGAGGATGAGGTGGCCTTCCAGCTGCTGGACACGGCGGCGGCCCTGCCTCCGGCGGCCCTGACCCGGCCCCGGCAGGAGCTTCTGCTGCGGTTTGCCGAGGGGGTGTGCGACCGGGAGGACGTCACCGTCCGGGCGGCGGCGGTGCTGCTGGTGGACCGGCTGCACCGGCTGGACAGCCGCAGCCGCCGTCCCCTGCGGATTCTGCAGAAGATCGACTGCCGGGACGCCGCGTCCCTGGACCTGCTGCGCCGCCGGATCATCAAGGGCGGCGCCCCCGGCCCCCTGCCGGAGCAGGTGATCTCCGACATTTTCCTGGACAACCTGAAAACCGGCACCCCCTGGATCCTGAAGCAGGTGAACATCCGCCTGCTGGAGGACTACGCCGCCCGGGAGGACGGCCCGGTGCTGCACATCGCCACCCACCTGTCCAACCTGGTGAAGGTCAGCGACCGGGTGACGGTGCGCCACAGCGCCGGAAACGCCCTGCTGGCCCTGGCCCCCCGGCTGACGGTGGACCAGCGCAACGAGGTGTCGGTGGAGCTGTCCCGGGGCCTGGAGCTGGGCCAGCAGGAGTTTGCCAAGTATATCCCCGATTATCTGGGCCGGTTCGCCCTGTGGCTACCGCCGGAACAGCTGGAGGAGCTGCTGGCGGACCTGAGCCAGACCCTCAACGCCGCCTCGGGCCGGATGGCGGCCTCCGCCCTGGACACCGTGGGCGTGATCTATGAGGAGTACGACACCTACCGCACCCGGTTCCCGGAGGAGCCGGAGGCCTACCGCAGCCGCCGGGAGCGTCTGCTGGGCATGCTGATGAAGCGCCTGGCCGGCGGCGACGGCGGCACCCGGCAGGAGGCCATGTTCGTGCTGGGCCGCCGGGTGTTCGGCTCCGGCAGCCTGGGTGAGCACGAAAAGCGCCGGGCCTTCCTGCTGACCGGGCGCAAGCTCCTGGAAACCTGCTATGAGGAGGCCGAGGACCCCCTGACCTTCTATTACCGGGCCGCCATGCTGGGCCGGGTATACCGCTTCATGACGGAGCAGCGCCTGTTCCACGGGGGCTTCCCCCTGGAGGAGCCCCGGCCCATCGCCTTTTTCCCCGGCACCTTCGATCCCTTCACCCTGTCCCACAAGGGCATCGTCCGGGCCATCCGGGACCGGGGCTTCGAGGTGCTGCTGGCCATCGACGAATTTTCCTGGTCCAAGCGGACCCAGCCCTACCGCATCCGCCGCCGCATCGCGGCCATGTCCGTGGCCGACGAGTTCCACGTTCACATTTTCCCGGAGGACTTCCCGGTGAACATCGCCAACCCCGGGAATCTCCGGTGCCTGCGGGAGGCCTTTCCCGGGCGGCCTGTGTCCATCGTGGTGGGCAGCGACGTGGTGGCCCATGCCTCGTCCTATCAAAAGCCCGTGGAGCCGGACTCCATCCACACCTTCGACCATGTGATCTTCCGCCGGGAGGAGCTGGGCGGCCCTGTGGACTACGGCTGCATCCGGGGCCGTGTGGTGGAGCTGACACTGCCGCCTCAGCTGGAGGAGATCAGCTCCACCCGCATCCGGGAGGCGGTGGACGCCAACCGGGATATTTCCCGGCTGGTGGACCCGGCGGTGCAGGACTTCATCTATCGCCGGGGCCTGTATCTGCGGGAGCCCCAGGACAAGCCCATGCTGCAAACGGAGGACCTGGAGTTCTCCGTATCCCAGCACCCGGCGGAGGAGCTGCTGCCCCTGCTGCGGGAGCTGGGGCCCGACAGCTCCGCCGTGGCCCGGGCGGTGTCTGAGTCCGGCGACCAGGCGGTGCTGCTGCACCGCAGCGGCCAGACCTGCGTTCTGGGGGCCGTTACCTTCCGGTGTCTGGACTCTCAGATGCTGTTCTCCCGGCTGAAAAGCCCCGCCCTGACGGGCCTGGTGCGTCAGAGCACCGGAGGCCGGGCCCTGCTGGTATCGGGCCTGCTGGTGCCCCGGGGGGAACAGCAGGAGGAATTCGGCCAGCTGCTTTTGACGGAGGTCTTGACTCTGGCCCTGAGCCGGGAATACGCCTATGGACTGTATGTTCCCCTGGAGGGTGCAGCATCGACCTTTGCCCGGCAGCTGATGCTGCGCCAGGGCTTCGTGCCGGTTTCCGGCGGGGAACGGGACGCCCTGGCCGTGGATATGCGGCGGCCTCTGGTGCTCAGCCGCAACGTGGACACCGCCATCAAGCAGCCCCTGGCGGGGCGGCCCGCCGTGGCGGCGGCGGTGTCTGCCGCCCGCATCCGTCTGCAGGAGGCCCTGACCCGGCTGTATCCCGGTGAGCTGGTGCTGAGCCTCAGCGCCGGGGTTATCTATCACCGGCTGCTGCATCGCATCACCCGGCGCAACGGCGTTCCGGCGGAGCCGGTGACGCCCCGCCGCCTGGGGCCGGATATCTGCGTGCCCTACGGCAAAATTCTTCGCGGCGTGGCAGTGCCCAACACCGTCACCAAGACCCTGCGCACCGACAAGGTGTACGAGCCGGACCTGTCCGCCTATTCCATCGAGGCATATCCGGACTACTCGCCGCTGGCGGATCAGGTCCGCACCATCCGGGCCTTTGACCGGCCCGTGATCCTGGTGGACGACATGCTCCACGACGGCAAGCGCATCCGCCGTCTGGCTCCGCTGCTGCGGCAGACCCATACCCAGGTGGATCAGGTGCTGGTGGGCTATCTTACCGGCATGGGCAGGGACCTGATGGAGCAGCTGGGCTATCCCGTGGACAGCATCTACTACCTGCCCAACCTGCGCCGTTGGTTTGTGGAATCCACCCTGTATCCCTTCATCGGCGGCGACACCGTCCGGCGGCCGGGGCGTCTGCCCGGCGGGCTCCAGCCCTCGGTGAACCGCATCCTGCCCTATGCGTCCCCGGAGCTGCCGGATGTGGACGGCGGAGCCGTGTGGCAGCTGAGCCTGTGCTGCCTGGAAAATGCCCGGGACATTCTGCTGGCTCTGGAAACGGAGTACCGGAGCCTGTACGCCCGGAACCTGACCCTGGCCCGGCTGGGCGAGGCGGTGATCCTGCCTCTGTGCCCGGACAAGGGGCCCTGCATGACCTATGACCTGACCCGCGCCGCCTCCACCTATCTGGACGGAGACATTGAGCAGCTGCGGCGCATGAGATAAGGAGGTGTCCCTATGTATCACTACTATACCTATGACGGCCGCACCCTGTGCAGCGCCGGGGCCCTGCCGTACCCGGAGATATCCGCCCTGCCGGAGACGGGAGAGGTGCTTTGGGTGTTTCACCGGCCTCCCCTGGCCGGACGGGACACCTTCCCGGTAACGGACCCGGCCCAGCTGACGGAGGAGGAGGGGGTGGCGTCCCTGTGTACCGCCCCGTGCCCCGAGGATGTGCCCCCGGCGCTGCTGTCCGCCATCCGGGCGGGGCGGGTCCGGGCGGTGAACGGGTCCCACCCCCGGCTTGAGGAGCTGCTGGCTCCTGTGTCCCGGCCGGAAAAGGTCCGGGTGAACCTGCTGGCCCTGGGCGATGTGGGCAGCACCCTGCTGCTTGGCCTGCGGCTTATGGGCGGGGACGTGATCTCCTCCATCGGCATCTGCGACCTGCGGGAGGGGGTGGCCCGGCGCTGGGAGTTCGAGCTGAACCAGATTCAGCTGCCGGGGCCCTATGACGCTCTGCCGCCGGTGGAGATCGTGCCTCCGGAGCGGCTGTTCGACGGGGATGTGTTCCTGTTCTGCGCGTCCCGGTTCGTGCCGGACACGGCGGTGAAAACCGGCGACGTGCGCATGGCTCAGTATCAGCTGAACCGGGAGCTGGCGGCCCTGTATGCCCGCAAGGCCCGGGAGGCCCGCTATCGGGGGCTGTTCTGCGTGGTCAGCGACCCGGTGGACCCCCTGTGCCGGGCGGTGCTGACGGAGAGCAACCGCGCTCCCGGCGGCGGGATGGACTATCAGGGCCTGCTGACCTGCCAGGTCCGGGGCTTCGGCCTGGGGGTCATGAACGCCCGGGCGGCTTACTACGCCCGGCAGGACCCCCGCTTTGCCTCGTTCCTGACCGATGGGCGCACTTTCGGCCCCCACGGGGAGGACCTGGTGGTGGCCAACTCCATCGACCGCTATGACGACGGGTTGTCCCGTCTGCTGACGGAGCGGACCGTCCACGCCAACCTCCAGATGCGGGAGATGGGCTTCAAGCCCTATGTGGCCCCGGCCCTGTCCTCCGGAGCGCTGAGTCTGCTGCTGTGTCTGCGGGGCCAGTGGCACTGCTCGTCCACATACCTGGGCGGCGTGTTCATGGGGGCCCGGAACCGGGTAACGGCGGCGGGCACGGAGCTGGAGCGTCTGCCTCTGCCCCGGCAGCTGCAAGACCGCCTGCAAACCACTATGGACCGCCTGCGGGCCATTGACTGACGGAAAGGGGGCGTGAGCCATGTCCATCACGGTACTGTTGCCGGAGAACCTATACAGCGCCCCGCTGCGGACCCTGCTGGAGCCGCTGCTGCCTCCGGGCAGCGTCATCCGCCGCCCGGAGGACGGCATGGAGGACCTGCAGAACCGGCGGCTGCTGTTTGCTGTGGCCCTGGACCCCAGCGGCTGCAACCTGGCCTATTATGGGATGCTCCGGGCCCTGCGGGGCAGCGATACTCTGCTGCGGGGCAGCGTGGCCGGGGTCATCGTCACCGGCGTGGGAGAGTTTTACACCAAGGACGTGGCCCGGGACATGGTGTTTGCTGCCAATCAGGCGGGCTGCGCCTTTCTGGGCCGCCCACTGGTGGAGGCCACCGGCTCCCTGCGGAATTTCCGCATCCAGGCCCAGATCGGCGGCGTGGACGAAAAAACCGCCTTCCGCCTGGCGGTCCGGGAGCTGATCGCCCGGCTGGACGGGTGGCGGCCCCTGCCGCCGGTGCGGCGGGTGCTGGCCCTGCACGCCTCCCAGTGCAGCACCTCCAACACCCTGGCCCTGTGGGAGCTGGTGAAGGCGGCTCTGCCGCCGGAGATAGCCGTGGAGGAGGTGGGCCTGCGCAACGGCACCGTCCCCGACTGCAACGGGTGCAGCTATACCGCCTGTCTTCACTTCGGGGAGCAGGGCAGCTGCTTTTACGGCGGCCCCATGGTGGAGGAGGTGTATCCTGCCGTCCGCCGGCGGTGCGACGCCCTGGTGATGCTGTGCGCCAACTACAACGACGCCCTGTCCGCCAATCTCACCGCCTGCGTCAACCGGCTGACGGCCCTGTTCCGCCAGACCCGGTTCTATGACAAACGGCTGTTCGGCCTGGTGGTGTCCGGCTATTCCGGCGGCGACCTGCTGGCCCGGCAGCTGATCTCGGCCCTGAATATGAACAAGTCCTTTTTCCTGCCGCCCCACTTCTGCCTGCTGGAGACCGCCAACGAGCGGGGGAGCCTTCTGCACCTGCCCGGCATCCGGGACACCGCCGCCGCCTTTGCTCGTGAGATGATGACGCCATAAAGCAAGCCCTCCGGCTACGCCGGAGGGCTTGCGCTTTTTATTCCATGTCCACGGTGATGTTGTCGGTGCCGTGCTGTTCAAATTCGCCCAGATACTCGTCCATGCGGCTCATGACCTCGTCATAGTTCTCCTCGGTGATGGGGGGATCGTCCATATCCCGCAGGGCCAGCTCCTGGGCCAGGATCTCGAAAAACGTGTTGTCCTCATAGGCCATGATGGCCTCGTGGATGCCGCCCTCGGCAAAGGCCCGGGAGGGGATGATCTCCCCCTGGTACAGCTCCGTCAGCCCCGCCATGCCATGGCTCAGGCAGTGGGAGAAGATCAGGCTCTCCACCTGGTCATACTGCCGGATGCGGTCGTCGCCCCGGGTGGAGTTAAGCACCCAGTTGCCGATATACACCAGGTCCAGCAACCGCCGGAATTGTTTCTCTGTCAGCTTGATCTCCATAAAAAACACCTCCATCTGGCCGGAGCGCTGCGTCTTTATGCACAGTATAGCAGACTCAGGCGGAAAAAACCACTGAAAATACCGGGGAAACTCCCCAAATTTTGACTTGAGTATCCGGTCGTTCCATAGTATAATTGATTAGTTATGAGAATCAGGAGGTGGATGTATGGATACTCGCCCCATCGGGGTTTTTGACTCGGGCCTGGGGGGCCTGACGGCGGTGCGGGAGCTGCGGCGTCTGCTGCCCTCTGAAAACATTATATACTTCGGCGACACGTCCCGTGTGCCCTACGGCGGGCGCTCGGCAGAAATCCTGCTGAAATACGCCCGGCAGGACGTGCGCTTTCTGCGCACCTTTGACATCAAGGCCATTCTGGTGGCTTGCGGCACCGTGTCCACTACGGCGCTGCCCCAGCTGCGGAAGGAGAGCGACATCCCCATCCTGGGCGTTGTGGAGCCTGCGTGCCGCCGGGCGGCGGCCGTGACCCGGAACAAGCGGGTGGGTCTCATCGCCACCGCCGCCTCTGTCCGCAGCGGCGCGTATCAGCGGATTTTGCAGGAGCTGGACCCGGATGTTGCCGTCACGGCCCGGGCGTGCCCGCTGTTTGTGCCTCTGGTGGAAAACGGCCGCTTCCGCCGGGGCGATCCGGTCATCGAAACGGTGGCCCGGGAGTATCTGGAGCCCCTGCGGCAGGAGGGACTGGATACCCTGATCTTAGGCTGCACCCACTATCCCCTGCTGACGGATATCATCGGGGATATTATGGGTCCCGGCGTCACTCTCATCAATGCCAGTGAGGAAGGAGCCTGGGAGCTGAAGCGCACCCTGCGGTCCATGGACCTGCTGGCCCCGGAGAAGCAGACCGGCCAGGCTACCCTGTGCGCCAGCGACCAGCCGGAGGATTTCGGCGCCCTGGCGTCGTACTTCCTGCGGGAGACACTTAGCCACCCGGTGCGGCCGGTGGATATCGACCGGTACTGAGCCGTGGAGGGAGCCGTTCACATTGCCGTCACCAGCCGCAGCCTGTTTGACGGCGGCAGCGAGAGGCTGCACTATGACGGCAGCGGGACCCTGCGGCGGACCGCCGCCGGGTGGGACCTGCCCTATAGCGCCGCCTGCCGGGAAAATGGCGCCGCCATTGCCTCCCGCATCCGCCTGACGGAGGAGCCCCGGCGGGCCATCCTGTGGACCCTGGGGCCAGACGGCTACGGCCTGCCCCTGGACCCGGCGCACGAGACGCAGGCGCGTCTGCCCATGGGGCTTACCGTTACTGCCCGGACCCAGATGCTGGACTTTTCCCTGGAGGGACCGGAGGGCTGCATCAACCTTGCCTATACGCTGCTGGACCGGGGACTGCCTCTGAGCCGGATGCAGCTGGAGATACGCATGACAAAAGAAACGATATAAGGAGAGCATCACCATGAATATGATCCAGAACGCCAAGGACCAGGTGCTGGACCTGACCGTCAGCGCCTATCAGAAGGCCGCGGCAGAGGGCCTTCTGCCCCAGGACGCGGCCGTGACCCCGTCGGTGGAGATCCCCAAGGACACCGCCAACGGCGACTATACCACCACCTTCTGCCTGGCCGCCGCCAAGGCCCTGAAAAAGAACCCCCGCCAGGTGGCCCAGATTCTGATGGACCACATGGACCTGGCAGGGTCCTACTTCACCTCCGTGGAGATGGCCGGTCCCGGCTTTCTGAATTTCCGCCTGGGGGACAAGTGGTTCCGGGATACCGTGGCCTGCGTGGAGCACGAGGGCGCGGACTATGGCTGCAACGACACCCTGAAGGGCCAGAAGATCATGGTGGAGTTCGTATCCGCCAACCCCACGGGCCCCATGCACATGGGCAATGCCCGGGGCGGCGTCCTGGGCGACACCCTGGCCTCCGTGCTGCAGAAGTCCGGGGCCAACGTGTGGCGGGAGTTCTATGTCAACGACGCCGGCAACCAGATCGAGAAATTTGCCAAGAGTCTGGAGGCCCGGTATCTCCAGATCATCAAGGGCGAGGACGCCGTGGAATTCCCCGAGGACGGCTACCACGGTGACGATATCCGGGAGCTGGCCCGCGCCTTCTATGAGAAGGAAGGGGACAAGTACCTGGACTGCGACGAAAAGACCCGCCACGATGCTCTGGCCCGGTTCGGCCTGGACAACAACATCCCCAAGATGCAGCGGGACCTGGCCCGGTACGGCATTCAGTACGACCAGTGGTTTTTTGAGTCCAGCCTTCACGAGAGCGGCTATGTGGCCGACTCCGTCCGGGTGCTGACGGATCTGGGCTTCACCTACGAGAAGGACGGGGCCCTGTGGCTGCACACCAGCCGGATCCTGGCGGAAAATCTGAAAAAGGCCGGCAAGTCCGATGCAGATATCGAGAAGCTGGGTCTGAAGGATGATGTGCTGCGCCGCGCCAACGGGTTTTACACCTATTTTGCCGCCGACATCGCCTATCACCGGAACAAATTCGCCGTTCGCGGCTTCGACAAGGTCATCAACGTCTGGGGCGCGGACCATCACGGCCATGTGGCCCGGCTGAAGGGCGCCATGGACGCTTTGGGTCTGGACGGTGAGCACCGGCTGGACATCGTACTGATGCAGCTGGTGAAGCTGGTGCAGGACGGCCAGGTGGTGCGCATGTCCAAGCGCACCGGCAAGGCCGTGTCCCTGACGGATCTGCTGGATATGGTCCCTGTGGACGCCTGCCGCTACTTCTTCAATGCCAAGCCCGAGACCCAGATGGAGTTTGATCTGGGCCTGGCCGTCCGGGAGGACAGCGAGAACCCGGTGTACTATGTGCAGTATGCCCACGCCCGGATCTGCACCCTGCTGAAGGCCCTGGAGGCGGAGGGCTACACCGTCCCTGCCGCCGGAGAGGTGGACTTCTCCCTGCTGTCCGGCGAGGCGGAGCAGGCCCTCATCAAGAAGATCGCCGCCTACAGCCAGGTGGTGCGCCTGGCCGCCCGGGACTATGATCCCAGCCACATCAACCGCTACCTGACGGAGCTGGCCGGTGACTTCCACCGGTTCTATACCGCCTGCCGCATCAAGGGCGAGGAGCGCCCGGTACTGCTGGCCCGGCTGAAGCTGGCGGATACCGCCCGGTCCGTGCTGAAAAACGCCATGACCCTCATCGGCTGCACCGCCCCGGAGAAGATGTGAGTGTGACAGAGCATAACAAAAAGGAAGCCGTCAGGCTTCCTTTTTGTTATGCGTGGTATTCCGGCCCGCGGCCCTGATAGATGTCCTGCATCTCACGGTCGATCTCGCTGATGGCGTCGGAGCACAGCCGCAGGCGGGCGGCGTCCGAGGGGGAGAAGTCCCGCTGGGACTTATAGCGCAGTTCGTGCTCCAGGCTGGCCCACATATCCATGGCGATGGTCCGCAGTTGGATCTCCACCGGCAGATGCAGCGTCCCCTCGGAGATGACGATGGGCACGTCGCAGATCAGGTGCAGGCTCCGATAGCCGGATTCCTTGGGCTCCTTGATATAGTTGACCTCCCGGATGATCTTGAAATTCTCGTTCCGGGCCAGCAGACTGCGCAGGTAACAGATATCGTCCAGATAGTTGCAGATGACCCGCACCCCGGCCACGTCCTGGATATGGGCATAGATGTTGTCGATGGTGACCTCAAACCCCCGGCGCTTCAGCTTTTCCACGATGCTGTCCACGGTTTTGATGCGGTACTCGATGTGGTGGATGGGGGAGTGGTCATACAGGCTGGCAAACTCTTCGTCCAGGATCTCCAGCTGGGTGACGGCAACCTTCAGGGCGCTGCGGTACAGGTGGTTCACCCGCACCATGCCCTGGGCCAGCTCCTGCTGTTCCGGCGTACCCCCCTGGGGGATATGGATGTCCTTGAGCCGGATGGTGCCGCTTTTTTCGATCATCATGAAAAAACTGCGCCTCCTCGTTATTGGTTCTCTTATTGTTATGATTATAACATACGTCTATGACGGGTGTGTGAATAAATTGCAAAATTCGCCGTAGAAAAATCCGCCCCTTTTTCGTCATTTCGCCAAAGAACCCCATTTGCACCGGGGGCGTTTTTGTGGTATCATAGGAAAAGCGAAAGGGGGGACGGCGGATGCACGTCCGGGAGCATTTGCGCACGGTGGGCCGCCACCGGCGTCTGGTGCGGCACTACTGCCTGCGGCTGGGGCTGGTGTGGCAGGGACTGACCCATGATCTGAGCAAATACAGTCCCACGGAGTTCTGGCGCAGCGCCAAATACTACCAGGGGTACCGCAGTCCCAACGACCAGGAGCGCAAGGAAAACGGCGTCAGCCTGTCGTGGCTGCACCACAAGGGCCGCAACCGCCACCACTTTGAGTATTGGATCGACTATTGCCTGCGGCCCGACGGCAGTGTGTACATGGGCGGGTGCAAGATGCCCAAGCGGTATGTGGCGGAGATGTTCTGCGACCGCATCGCCGCCTGCCGGGTGTACCAGGGGGAGAAGTATACCGATGCCTCGCCCTATGACTACTATCAGAAGTCCAAGGACCACATTCTCATCAACCAGGAGACCAGCGACCTGCTGGACCGGTGGCTTCTGCTGCTAAAGGAGCACGGCGAGGAAGCCGCCCTGCCCCAGATCCGGCAGGAGCTGAAGGACCCGGAATATTGAGAGATAACGCACCCCAGGGACGCGGAACCGCCAGGTTCCGCGTCCCTTTTTTGCGGGGGTGCCGGGTTGACGCGGCCCGCCGAGGACGTCGGCCCCCGGGAAACCACCCCGCCCACAAAAAATGCGCCCACGTGGGGCGCATTTTTTAGCCTAAAAAAGCCTCGCAGAGTTTGCCGCCCGCAGGCGGCAAATCAAATTTAATCCATTTTTTGCCGGGGCGTGTACCTGGCAAAAAATACTTCTCAGTCTGCAAGTGTGGAATTTGTCCGCCATCAGCGGACAAATTATGCGCGCGGCAGACTGCAAGCCTTTTGCCCTTTTTGGGCAGTCTCGAAAAATGCGCCCCCGTGGGGCGCATTTTTATAATACTGGTTCATGTCCGCTGTTTTTCCCGCAGGGCCAGGGCGCGCCGGGCCACCACCGGGTCGGAGTCATAGTGGACGTATCCGCCCCGGACCCGCTGGATGGCGTCGTTGCCCTTTCCGGCCAGGACGATCACCGCCCCCTCCGGGGCCTCCAGAATGGCCTGCTCCACCGCCCGGGTGCGGTCTAACTGGATGGTGACCCGGGCGGGGCCTCCCTGGGCCGCCGCATGGGCCAGACGGCCCGCGATGTCGGCGGGATCGTCGAAATCCGGGTTATCGGTAGTGAAGAAGATCCGGTCGGCGTATTTGCCGCACATCTCGCCCATGCCCTGGATCCGCTGGGGGGAGCGGCCTCCGGCGATGCCGGTGACCACGGTGATGGGCGCGCCGGGATAGTCCCGCTTCAGGTCCGTCAGCAGGGCCTGGGAGCTGGCCCGGTTGTGCATGCAGTCCACCAGCACGTGGACGCCGCCGCCCTCGTACCGGTTCATGCGGCCGGGGACCTCCAGAGCGTCCAGGGCCGCGGCCATCTGCTCATGTTCCGCCCCCAGCAGACGCCCCACGCCGATGGCGGCCAGGGCGTTTTCGATGTTGAAATCCCCGTCCATGGCCAGGTGATAGGGGTGCAGGGCCTCACTGCCCCGCTCCTGGACGAAAAAGCGGAAGCCGTGGGTCAGCTTCTCCACCTGCCGGACGGTCAGATCGCAGTCGTCCCGGTCCATGCCCACCAGCATCACCGCCCGACAGCACCGCCGGGCGGTGTCATATACCCGGTCAAACTGGGCCGTCTCCCGGCAGATCACGGCCCGGCCGCTGTTTTCCAGCAATTGGAGCTTGCATTGCAGATACTCCTCCATGGAGGCGTGCTCCTTGGGGGAGATGTGGTCCTCGCTGAAGTTCAGGAACACCCCGATGTCGAAGTGCTCGCCGTAGACCCGCTCCACCTGATATGCCTGGCTGGATACCTCGGCGGTCATATACGGCAGGCCGTGATCCCGGGCCTGGGCAAACAGCCACTGCAGGTCCAGGGACTCCGGCGTGGTCAGATGGGTGTCCACGTCCGGGCCGCCGCAGTAGCGTCCGGCGGAGGAGCTGAGGCCCATGGTCCGGCCCGCCAGGGCGTTGGTCACGGCCTGGATCATATAGGAGGTGGTGGTTTTCCCCTTGGTGCCGGTGACGCCGATAAGGGTCAGGCTGTCGGAGGGATTGTCGTAAAACCACCGGGCCGCCAGGCTCTGGGCCTTGCGGACGTCGGTGACCCGGATGCAGGGGATGTCCACCCCGGGAAAGTCCGTCTCCGCCAGGGCGCAGACGGCTCCCTGCCGCCGGGCCATGGCCAGATACTCCGGCTTGAAGCCGTAGCCCTTGCAGATAAAGAGGTCGCCGTCCCGGGCCTGACGGGAATCGTTGCAGATACCGGTGACGGCCGCGTCCCGGGCCGCCGGGGCCGCCAGCAGATCGTACTGCCGGAGCAGGTCCTCCAGATTGCGGGTTTGTTTCATAGGTGTTCCTTCTTTCGGGGGCTTATTTCATATTGAGCTTCCAATCGGAAATGCCGTAAAACGGGTTGGAGGCAGTGGGGGTGATGGGGGAGGACGCCGCACCGGCGGGCAGGAGCACGGAATAGCTCTTGAAGCACACCGGCACCATGGGGGCCTGGTCCAGGAGCTTTTCGCACAGGGCCGTCATGGCGGCGGACCGCTCCCCGGCCTCGGCGGCGCACAGGGCCGCCAGCAGGGCGTCCGTCTCGGGGTCTGTGAAGCCGCCGTAGTTCATGGCGGCATAGCTTTGCAGAAGGGGGCGCAGGTCCCAGTCGGCGGTGAGCTTCACCTGGCACAGGCACAGGTCGAAGTCCCCCTGCTCCAGGGCCTGGACATACTCGTCATAGGGCAGTGAGCGCACGGTGACCTGCAGATCGTACCGGGACAGCCCCGCCGCAATGGTCTGGGCGGTGGACACCCGGAAGCTGCTCTCCTGGTTCACCAGCAGGGTCAGGCTCCGGGTCTTGCCGGTGTTCAGCCCCGCCGCCTCCAGGGCGGAGGCATAGCCATCCTGGGAATAGGCGGTCTCCAGGTCCTTGGGATACAGGCCGCTGGCCGGGGACACCGGGAACTGGGCCGCCAGACCGTGGCCCAGCAGATAGGCGCTGACACAGCTGGCCCGGTCCACGCCCAGGGTCACGGCCCGGCGGACGGCGGGGTCGTCAAAGGGGGCCCGGCGGGTGTTCAGGCACAGATACTGCATAATGGTGGTGGCGGCGTCGGTATAGTCGCCGCTTCCGTATACGCTGGAGTCGTCCGCCCCGGTCAGGTCGCAGAACAGAAGCTGGACCTCCCGGGCATAGAAGGCGTAGGACACGGAGTCCGTATCCTTGCAGGCGGTCAGCTCGATGCGCTCCAGGGGCAGGGACTTCCCCTGCCACCAGGAGGCGTTTTTGGCCAGATGGGCGCCGCCCTCGCCGCTGTAGGCGTAGGGCCCGGTGCCGGTGGGGAAGGTACTGCTCTCGGTGCCGGACTTCACAATGGGGATGTCCAGCCGGGAGACGAAGCTCCGGTTGTCGCCGGTGAGGGTGATGCGCACCGCTCCGCCGCTGGCCCAGAGGTCCGACACCTCCGCCAGCCGCCCGCTGTAGCGGGCGGAGGACTGGGCCCGGCGCAGGCTGTTCACCACGTCCCGGGCGGTAACGGCACTGCCGTCGCTGAAGGTGACGCCGCTGCGCAGGGTGATGGTGTAGGTATACCGGGCGGCGTCGTAGGTATAGGACTCCGCCAGAGCGGGCTGGGGGTCAAAGGACCCGTCCAGGGCGAACAGCCCCTCATACAGCAGGGCCCCCAGGGTCTGCATGGCCCCGTCGGAGCAGGTGATGGGGTCCGCCGTCTCCCCCTTGAGATAGGGCAGGGCGAAGGAGGTGAGCTTCACGTCCTGCTTCTTCTGCTCCACGTTGTAATAGTCCGTCAGGGTGCCGAAAATGTCTTCCGGGTCAGCCGTCGACCAGTCGCACCCGGTCAGCGCCGTCAGGCACAGGGCCAGAAGCGCCGCGAATATGCGCTTTTTCATGGGATACCTCGATTTCACAGGCAGATCATGGCGATCTGAGCGCCCCGGGCCTGGCCCATCCGCCGGTGGGACCAGTACAGCTCCGGATGGCAGGCGGTGCAGTCCGGGGACACGTCGATTTGCCGCACCCCGGCCTTTTCCAGCCACCGGGCGTTGACGCCCTTCAGGTCCACGTGCCACTTGGGCCCCCGGCGGGTGATATACGGCTCCGCCTCCGCCCCCAGGGCGGCCTCCAGGGCCTGGGGCACGTCCGCGTCCGTCTCGAAGCAGCAGGGGCCGATGGCCGCCCCGATGGCGGCCCGCAGGTCCCCTGGGTCCGTGCCGAACAGCTCCTGCATCCGGCGGACGGTTTTGTATGCGATGCCGCCGGCGGCGCCGCGCCAGCCGGCATGGGCCGCGCCCACGGCCCCGTGCACCGGGTCGTGGAGCAGGATGATGCCGCAGTCGGCGGAGAACACCACCAGGGGGATCCCCGGGGTGTCCGTGACCATGGCGTCCACGCTGGTATAGTCCCGGTTCCGGAACAGGCCCTTGCCGCAGTCCTCCGCCGTCACATGGCGGACGTTGTCCTCGTGGACCTGCTTGCTCAGCACCGCCCGGTGCTCATCCACCCCCAGGGCGGCGCAGAACCGGCGGTAATTTTCCCGGACCCGGTCCATGTCGTCCCCCCGGCCCACGCCCAGGTTCAGAGAGTCCCAGGGGGCGGGGCTGACGCCGCCGATGCGGGTGGAGAACCCGTGGCGCACGCCGGAGCCGTCCAGCAAGGAGCTGGACATCCACAGCACGTTTTCGCTTGTATGGGTGAGAAAGGACATAGAATACTCCTTGTCATTCCGAATCCGTGATATTTGTCGGGCGGACAGGGACGTCCGCCCCTACAGCAGGAACACCGAAGAATTTCCGGTAAACCCTGGAACGATCTCCGTAGGGGCGGACGACTCTGTCCGCCCCATAAGGCATCCGTCCACGCCGACCCCCGCGTTACGCGTTCCTGCCGCAGCAGTTCTTATACTTCTTGCCGGAGCCGCAGGGGCAGGGCTCGTTGCGGCCGATCTTCTTGACCTTCCGGGGCTGTTTTTTCACGGTGCCGTCGCCGCCCACGCTTTCGGAGGTGGCGTTGGCCACCCGCTCCCGCTTGACCTCCTCGTTCTTCTTCAGCCGCACGGAATACAGCCGCCGGACCGTCTCGTCCTGGATGGCGGCGATCATCTCCTCGAACATCTCCAGGGATTCCTTCTTATAGGCGATGATGGGGTCGGTCTGGGCATAGGCCCGCAGGCGGATGCCCTGGCGCAGGTCGCTCATGGCATCGATGTGCTCCATCCAGTATTCATCCACCACCCGCAGAAGGACCACGCGCTCCACCTCCCGCATGACGGGAGCGGTAAATTCGTCCTCCTTCTGCTGATAGTAGGCGGCGGCGGCCTGGGTGAAGGCGTCGGTAACGGCCTGGGCGTCCATGGCGTCCAGCTGTTCCTGGGAGAAGCGCACGGCGTACTTGGGGAAGTACAGGCCCTCCACCTGCCGCAGAAGCTCCTGGCAGGAGGTCATGTCCAGATGCTGGATGCCGCTGAAGGCATTCTGCACCAGGTGGGTGATGGAGGTGTTCATCATGTTCATGATGACGTCCTTCACGTCCATGCCCTCCAGCACCTGGCGGCGCTGGCCATAGATGATCTCCCGCTGCTTGTTCATCACGTCGTCGTATTCCAGCACGGACTTTCGGGCCTGGAAGTTCCGGGACTCCACGGTGGTCTGGGCCTGCTGGATGGAGCGGGTGAGCATCTTGCTCTCGATGGGCATATCCTCGTCGATGTTCATGCGCTCCATGGCGGCCTGGACCCGCTCGCCGCCGAACAGGCGCATCAGGTCATCCTCCAGGGAGATGTAGAACCGGGTCTCGCCGGGGTCGCCCTGGCGGCCGGCACGGCCGCGGAGCTGGTTGTCGATCCGGCGGGAGTCGTGGCGCTCGGTGCCGATGATGAACAGGCCGCCGGCCTGGCGCACCCGGTCCGCCTCGCCGGAAATTTCCGCCTTATGCTGGCGCAGTTTGTCGGCAAAGAGCTGGCGGGCCTCCAGAATTTCACTGTTGTCGGTCTCGGCATAGCCGGTGGCGTCGGCGATGACCTCGTCGGTGTAACCGGCCTTGCGCAGGTCGTTGGTGGCCATATACTCGGCGTTGCCGCCCAGCATGATATCGGTACCACGGCCGGCCATGTTGGTGGCCACGGTGACGGCCCCGAACTGGCCCGCCTGGGCCACGATCTCGGCCTCCTTCTCGTGGTTCTTGGCGTTGAGGAGGTTGTGGCGGATGCCCTCCTTGGTGAGCATCCGGCTGAGAAGCTCGTTCTTCTCGATGGACACGGTGCCCACCAGCACCGGCTGGCCCTTTTCGTGGCACTCCTTTACCTGGCGGATCACAGCGCGGTACTTCCCCTGCTCGGTTTTGTACACGGCGTCCTCGTTGTCAATACGGACCACCGGGCGGTTGGTGGGAATTTCCACAATGTCCAGCTTATAGATGGTGGCAAACTCCTCCTCCTCGGTCATGGCCGTACCGGTCATGCCGGAGAGCTTGCTGTACAGGCGGAAGTAGTTCTGGAACGTGATGGTGGCCAGGGTCTTGCTCTCCCGCTGGACGGAGACGTGCTCCTTGGCCTCGATGGCCTGGTGCAGGCCCTCGGAGTACCGGCGGCCGAACATCAGGCGGCCGGTGAACTCATCCACGATGATGATCTCGCCGTCCTTGACCACATAGTCCACGTCCCGCTTCATGGTGCCGTGGGCCTTGATGGCCTGGTTGATGTGGTGGGCGATGGTGCTGTTCTCCGGGTCGGAGAGGTTATCCAGGTGGAAGAACTCCTCGGCCTTGGCGATGCCCCGGGCCGTCAGGGTGGCGGTGCGGGCCTTTTCGTCCACGATGTAGTCGGCGTCCAGGGTCTCGTCCTCGGCCTCCTTGTCGTCGGTCTCCGTCACCACATATTTTTTCAGGCGGCAGGCAAAGGACTCGGCCATGTCATACAGCTGGGTGGATTTTTCCCCCATGCCGGAAATGATCAGGGGCGTCCGGGCTTCGTCGATGAGGATGGAGTCCACCTCGTCCACGATGGCGAAGCTGTGGCCCCGCTGGACCTGCTCGTTCTTATAGATGGCCATGTTGTCCCGCAGGTAATCAAAGCCCATCTCATTGTTGGTGCCGTAGGTGATGTCGGCGGCGTAGGCAGCCTGGCGCTCCTCCTTGGTCAGGTCGTGGATAATGAGGCCCACGGTCAGGCCCATGAAGCGGTGGACCTTGCCCATCCACTCGCTGTCGCGCTTGGCCAGATAGTCGCGCGCTTGGCCAGATAGTCGTTGACGGTGACGATATGGACGCCGTTTCCGGTCAGGGCGTTGAGATAGGCCGGCAGGGTGGCCACCAGGGTCTTGCCTTCACCGGTTTTCATCTCGGCGATGCGTCCCTGATGCAGGACAATGCCGCCGATGAGCTGCACCCGGTAGGGCCGCAGGCCCAGCACCCGGTCCGCCGCCTCCCGGACGGCGGCAAAGGCCTCCGGCAGGATGTCGTCCAGGGTCTCGCCCTGCTGCAGGCGCTGCTTGAACTCCGGAGTCTTGGCCTGAAGCTGTTCGTCGGTGAGGGCGCGGTATTCCTCCTCCAGGGCTTCGATCTGGTCGGCGATGGGGTAGATGGATTTCAGCTCCCGCTGGCTGTAGGTGCCGAAGATTTTCTGGATCAGTCCCATAGTTTTTGATTCCTTTCTGCTATACGAGGGTGCAGAGCACCAGAATATACAAATACCTATATAGTATACCACACCCGTCCCGGCTATGCAAATGAAAAACCTGTGAACAAACCCGGGACAGGCCCGGGACAAGCCGGGACAAGCGGCGCAAAAAGGACGGGCCTCGGGGTCCGTCCTTTTTGCTTACTATATTACTGCAAAAACAGGGAGGCCGGGCGATTCACCACCAGCATGTTGTAATACCGCAGCAGGTGATAGTCGTCCTTATCCAGCTTGATGCTGGTGAGCAACCGGTCGTTTTCCTCCAGCGGCTCCTTGGAGATCAGGGTCTTCAGGGCGATGGGGGCGAAAAACGGCGTGCTGCCGATGCCGGACAGCAGGCCCACGGCGGGGGTGCGGTTGTGCATGGGGTTGAGCATGCAGATATACATCTTCTCCGCCTCGTTGATCTGGTTGGTGAGCACCATGTGGGTGATGGTGTCATAGGGCTTCATCTCGCCGGTGAACAGGTGCTGGCAGCG
>OBAR01001386.1_pt1 | contig 21066 bp, 21 predicted proteins | sample 1517911 | NCBI WGS metagenome assembly OBAR01 (sample SAMN04571709, study PRJEB22368) | human gut metagenome | biome: human gut; material: stool | host: Homo sapiens | place: Luxembourg | collected 2012-10-26
ATGAAACTGACATCATTTTGATAGATGCGTATCATTATAAATTCAAAGACGGATCCGGTGAAGAAGATTATCTGGAAAAATATATTCTTCCTGTGGTAGGCTCTTTTGATATCGTGAAAAACTGACACTTAGGGAGAGGTTCGAACAAACCAGACGAAATCATAAGTTAAGAAGCAAAGCGGACGTTTGTTGTGGAATCGGCTGCAAATTCTCGCGTATCTCGGTGTTTTTGCTCTTTTCTGTTGAAAGGACTCCTGCAAATGTGGACACACTCTTTTCGGAAAGAGAATAGACCTGTTTGATAACCCGACTTCAGAGTATGAAAATGGCGATGGAATCGGCATTCTCATTTACAATTCGGGAGGGTTATCGAACAATTCTAATGAACAGCACAATCAAGAAAGGTGGACTACACCGAGCAGAAGAAACTTGCCGCCGCGGTCAACAAGATCGGCGCGAACATCAATAGCTCCCACCTGATCCTCCTTCTGTGAGCCGATGCATTAGCAATGATCTCGTGCCATTATTGAGCGCTTACGTTCATTGCTCGTCATTTGTTGTACACCACTAAACGCGTTATAGTGGTGGGAAGTTTCGCAACTTCCCACCACTATTGTCCCATGTCTGTCCAGCCGCCCTCAGCTTTGACGGTTACAGAGTAATTACACCTCATCATATCATTAGGCACATTATATGTTAATTTTCTCCATCTGTATAAATTATTTCTCCAGTATCAATTTTTATTTTACAAGGAGCATATTTTTTGTGGTCCGAATGAACTGTATATATGTATTCTCCATTAACGGTAAATAAAGCTCCTCTTTTCTGCCCGTGTCCTGTATATCCTGGAACGGTAATTTTATTTTCCCCTTTTATAATATCCATATTATTTTGTGCCGGCCCTGCCATATACCAAAGGTCGATATAAGAATATATTCTTATATCGTCTTTTTTGTAATATGTTTTTGCATAGGGCGCACTTGCCGACAAGCTATAATCTTCTCTTATTTCAAAAAACGCATCTCCCTCTGAATAGTAATAAAAACTATCTGTATACAATTCAATTCCCGTTATACTATCAGAATATTTTTTTCCATAAAAGTAATCCCATTTCATATAATCATAGACCACTTTCCATGTCAAAGGAAGATAAACTATATTTTTATAAAAAAGAGCCGGATATTCTTCATCATTATAATTGTTATCTTGTATATTGACAATAAATGGAGACACTTCCATATTTATTATATTTTTTGTATTTTTTTCAGAAGATTGGTCTCTCAAATATTCTGTTGGTTTTTCAGAATCCCTTTTTTCTACAGACAAGATATTTTTATCAAATTGCACCTCCAGTCCTAACAAGATGCAATTATAGTATGTGAGGGGAATATAAGTCATATTTTTATACACAACCATTGGGTATTCACATAACATCATATCGTTAGCATTATAATCATCAACATTATATTCTTCGTAATTTATAGTTACAGGAAAATCCACAATTTCTGTAACTATATTTTCTTTTGCCATTACAACAGTCGAATTTCCAACGTTTATTATTATACTAAGCGTTATAATCAAAAACATTATTTTCTTATACATTTAAAATACCCCCCTTTATTAGAAAGGAGCTGACTCTGGGAGAGCCAGCTCCTCCTGTTTGCTATTACTGCGGTCTACAGTCTATGCTGAATACATTTACATTTCCGTTCGTAGGAACACCTCCATAGCGAAGTTTGCTCCAATCTGGCATTGAGCCGGTATCCTGTCTATCCATAATGGGTTGAGTTCCCGTTGTGGTTGTGCTGTATGAGTCCAAACTAAACTGAGTAGATGAACCTGAATGCCTCAACATTTTTATATAGACTATACTGTACAGACACTCGAGCATCACCTTATCTTTCGCACGATCTCTCCGCCTGCGAAAAGCCTTTACCTGCAATACTGTGTGCTAATTATATGCAAGTTCACTTATTCGTTAATAATAAGCCCTAATGTAACAGCATAAGGATTCAGACATCTATCTGCCGGATATATGCTTCGGACAGCGCTGTTCTTTTTGCGATTTCCGTAATAATTTCCTGATCGTAGTAAGCAATTTGCAGTTCTTCTGCGATTCTTCGTCCTATCTCCCGTCCTCCGCTGCCGAATTCACGACCCACAGTGATAATCCGCCTCATTCTGCACTCCTCTCTAGTTTTGGGGTGATTCTTCCCTAAAACATATACAATGGATGAGCTGCAAGTCCGCAGGTTATTTCATATTGTCATTTCATTTCAGAACGGAAAAGCCATAGCTGTTGGCCAGTGCGTCGATTTTCTGTCCGGCTCTGCACAGCGGGCAATCAGGCACAAGGCTTGTCATATAGCCGGGGATGTCCTCGGGGGAGAAGATGCTCATCACCGGCACCTCGTCCACCTTTGCAATCGCGCTGAATACTGCGGCGATCCCCTGCAGGCTTCCACCGTAATACTCAATGCACTCCATCGCACGGCGCGCCGTTTTACCGGAGTTTACGGTGGAGATCAGAAGCAGCACGTTTTTACCGGAAACCATGCCCGTCAGATTGTCGCGGAAGATGAGCTGGCCGTTGGAGTCATATTCGGGCGTGACGACGTAGACGTTCCTGCCGGAGTTCACAGAAAAGCGGTCGTTCTTGGCGAGCCTCCCTGCGAGGAACGTGCCGATGACCTCGCTGCCGTCCATACAGACGATCGTGTCGATCTGCTTCTCATAGATGTAGTGCTGCACAAGGATACCGGCCGCATCAGCCGCCATGCCGTACTCATGCTTCATGCGGGTTATGTCAAGGTAGTGACTGTTGTGGGAGTGGCGGGTCGCAAAATGTCCGCGAAACGCGGAGATCTCCAGATTTGGATTTTCTCTGGATTTGATACGCATGGAACTCATCATCATTCCTCCTCGCTTAATATTCATAGTGCCTGTAGGGATGATCGGGATGTGCGTGTTGGGATGTTCTCCTGCTATTTATGCCTGATGTCATTGCGCTGCGGCCAGCCTTTCTTTTACCCTCATTACAGTTACATCCAATAGCGTGCCAATGCACGGCCGCTCTCTGGAATACCCTCGACTCCCTCCGGATCCAGTTCCCAGCGTCCCTTACCAAGCAGCTGAGCGGCGACCGCCGCGAAGTGAAGCAGGGCAATGCCGGCGTCGAGACCGGCATCCGTGCCGTCGGTATAGGGGTCGGATATCTGCACGAAGATAATCTCATGATCTCTTACCAGAAAGCCGTAGGGCTGACGGTTGAGATAGCTCGGTGCGAGGGATACGGCGTAAAACGCCTGCCAGAGCATATCGTCGTAGAAGCCCAGCATCTCGTCAAGCCCCTCCTTATTGCCCCAGGTATCTACATTGACCAGTTCCCTGACACCCTTTTTCGGTGCAAAGTACTGCCGCTCGACGGTCACATCGACCGTTGACATATTCAGAATATTCAGCCGCAGCTTTTTCTGCGTCTTTTCCCCATAGCCGAAGGCAACGATGGCGGCGACCTCCAGCGGTGTGGTCAGCCCAAGGGCGGTTTTGATACGTGCGCTGTCAGTAAAGGTCAGCCAGCAGCTGTCGATGTCAAGCTCGGTGAGTTTGAGCACCAGTTCCTCCATCATGTAGCCCGCGTTTTCCTCCGCATGGATATGCGGGGCGCTGAGGAGCATCAGATAGTGCGGCGCGCCGATGAGGAACTGCTGGTACCCGGCCGCGCCCTCGAGTGCGCTCTGCGCGTCCGCATCAAGAATTACAAGCTCTGTTGCAAGCTCCGGAATCAGACGGCGGCAGTTTCTTTCATAGTGCGTGCGCAGCTCGGCAAGCGTTGCGTCCGACACCTCTTTGCTGCGGAAGGCCCGCACGGATCTGCGGTTTTGAATCATGGCGATGTAATTCATAAAACACTCCTTTCTCTTTCACAATGCGGTTCCAAATACTTATTTCTGTCGGACGAACTTGTCCGCCGTGGCGCGGCAGATGGGACAGATGAAGTCATCGCGTAATGTTTCGCTCTCGTGGATGTACCCGCAGACACTGCATTTGAAGCCGCCGCCGACCATTTCGCGGTACACCGTGGCGGTGGGTGGTACAGCCTTGCCCCGCGCGGCGTAGGCGTTGAGCGTCAGCACCTCGCCGCTGCCGAACACCTCTGCCTCCGTCGCCTGCCCGACATAGAGCGTGTAGCTTCCGATCTCCAGCCGGTCAATTACACGGCAGGATACCCGGGAGACCATACTGTCGGTAAGGTAGGGGTTTCCGACCTCATCGCGTCTGACCACGTATGGGGAAAACTTATCCGCGACACGGCCGGAGCGGTAGCCGAAATCGTTGATGAGCGCCGCGGGCGCATCGTGGGCGAGCAGCGTTACGCAGAAGCTGCCCGCCTGCTCGACCGCTGCGGCGGTCGCATTCTCGCGATTGACGGCAATGGTAAACTTTGCAGGGAAGCTGCTGGTCACCTGATGGAATGAATTGATGATGCAGCCGCTGTCTTTTCCGTCAGCGTGGGTACTGAGCAGGCACAGCGCGTAGTCCATCTTTTGGTAAGCTTTCTTGTCGATCATGGCGTTGTCCTCCTGTCGTATTTGGCCTTGCCGTTATTTAATAGTAGTATATCAGAACTCTGTAAAAACAACTGTTGCATTTGCAATATCGTTGTCCCCGGCGGAAGCAATATTGGCAAGGGTGCTCCCCGCGCTTTTTCCCTGCCCTTGCGTTGATACAAAAAGCCGCACAGCCCCTACGAACTCTGCCTGTTCTCAGGCAGAGCGAACGGCGCTGCACGGCTCAATGATTATTTGCGGTGAAATGGATTGCTCATTGCAGGCCGGTCACCATTCGCTGTTTTTGATCGGTCCGTTCTGAAAACAAGAGCATCTTTCTGCTCTTATATGTAAGGGCTTTCTTTCAATATGGCTGTTATTTTTTCCAGAGACTGTGGAGGTTGCAGTAGGCATAGGCCGCCTCCACCTCGTCTCCCTTGCACAGGGCGAAGCAGGCTTCCGGCTTCTCGCCGGGATGCAACTCCTTGCGCTGGTTGCCCTGCTTCGTCTGGATGGAGATCCATTCGATGTAGTGCTCCGGCAGCATGGGATGCTCCGCCTCGCCCACCTTGACATGAACGGTGCTCCCCTCGACGGTATAGACGGGGACATGCTTTTCCACCGAAGCGTCGGTGGTGCCGGGGATCAGCTCGTGCATCTTCTCGCCGCAGCAGACCACGGGCACACCCGTGTCCTTCACCATGGCGATGAGGTTTCCGCAATGCTTACAAATAAAAAATCGCTGTTTCACGGTGATCTCCTTTCTTTGTCCGTTGGCTTTAGTCCAGCACCAGCGTGGGCGCGGCATAGGTTCTCGCCTTCAGCTCGCTGTTGAGCATATAGAGACCCTTGCTGTCCCCGCCGAAAAGCTCCATTTTGGTGATGAGGTCAGAGGCGTTCTTCTCCTCCTCGCCCTGCTCCTTGATGAACCAGTCCAGTGTCTGCATGGTGCGGAAGTCCCGAACCTCGTAGGCGGCGGCGTAGATCGCGTCGATGCTGGCCGTGACGTACTTCTCATGCTCCAGCGCCTTTTTCAGCGGAGTCATGTGATCCCCACGCTCCCACTCCGGCTTGGCCACCGCCTCGAAGGTGACCGCCTCGTTGTTGTTTTGCATATACTGATAGAACAGCAGCGCGTGGTCGCGCTCCTCCTGCGCCTGCACCTTATACCAGTTTTCAAATCCGTCCAGACCCACCTGCGCATAGTAGTTGGCGAAGTCCAGATAAAGGTACGCCGAATAGAATTCCTTGTTGATCTGCTCGTTAATGAGCTTTGCCACCGTCTGATTCATATCCTGATCCTCACTTTTATAAAAATGTTATTTTCAAAAGCTGGGAAACATTTCACAAGAACTGCATTTCGTATGCGCTATTTATAGTCGGATGCCGAAGCCTGATCTCACTTTTATTGTAGTGTAGTTGTCATTTATTGTCAATTCCGTTTTTTCAAGGCTTTTGTGTCACTTTTCACTTGTGATTCCATGAAATCTGATATAGGAAACCTTCAGCCATACAGCGTTCTCATAAAAAGCGTGATTCAGCAGGTGGGGTGTTGCTGAGCACAGCATCCTCACCGCGCCGGCTCAGCTCTTTCCATCGGAAGCATCATCCTCCAGCACCTGCACCGCGCATTTCATTGCGCTGGCATAGCCAAAGTACCGGATCGGCACCTGATTGGTTCGAACCACATTGATGATCTTATAAAAGCTGCGATGAGAGAGCGCATTGGGTTGGATCCAGACCACATCCGCCGCCTTGATCATATCCGCGTTGGGTCTCTGCTCACGGTTGATAAAGGTGACGTTGGGAAGAAGCGGGCGAATCGCCTTGCGCCAGGAGTCATGGCCGCCGAAGGCAACGACTCTTTTTCGCGTGGAATAAGGAAATCTCAGTTCTGCCGCTTTATCCGGTTCCGGCCCCCCCATTTCAACGGCATTGGCCTGCGTAAAAACCAGCTCCCGGAGTTCAGCGAGTTCCGTCCTCTCGGCAGCCGCCCGCTTCTCCACGTTTTCGGTGCGCTCCTTAACCATTTCCATTTCGCGCCGGATCTGATAGAGATCTTCCCTGTATTTCTCGTTGGATTCCCTTAGCCGTCTGATTTTAGCTTTCAGCTCATCAATGTCGTCTTCCTTATCAATGTTGACTGCATTTTCGGCATCAGAGTCGCTGAGTCCTTTCGGAAGTGCGGCAGAGGGATGTCGGAAGTCATGCCGCCAGTCCCTGCTTTGCATCTGTATGTCCAAAGCGATTTGAAGATATAGCTCCAGACCCTTCGCAGTGCCTTTCTCCACGCCTGCTGCCTCGAAAACCTCTGCCATTCCGTCGCTGTCAGAAACCGTTCGCGGCATTACGATTCCCGTAAGGCCATACAGGATCTGCGGAATATTCAGTTTCCAGTCAGGCACAGATGATTCCAATGGCGCGTAGAGGGGCGTGTTCAAATAGTTGAGTCGATATAGGTCCGCCTTTCGATCGTTCCAGTCGATGGGCACGATGTCTTCATCCCTTGCAAAATCCGCATCCGCACGCTTATGCTGATGTTCCAGATTGCTTTCTTCATCAAACCCATCCGTGAGATTATCCTGCTCATCGAGTGCGCGTGCGTTCCATGGCAGCTTGCGCGCCGCGGCCACCAGAACGGCAACCGCAGCATTATAGGTCCATGGGATATCGCTTCCGGCTTCTATGAGGCACAGATAGCCAAAGCAGGTTTCATACGGGTCGTTGACTTCAAAACGCAAAAGGCATTCCGCAATGTCGGCGTCCAGGTTTTCTATAAGGTCTTCTTGCTTAACCATCTGTGCGGAATGTGCGAACAGGGCGAGTGAGAACCGTCTGTGCCCTGCATCGTCGGCCGCATCTTCCATAGCGAGGCCCTGCATAGCCATAGCTTGCAGCCGATCCATTTCGTCTATGGCGAAGGTTTCCGCTCTGCTCATTCCGCAGTTTCCGCTTATATCCTGCAGCTCTTGGAAAGGAAGCGCGGCTTTCGGAGCCAATACATAGCGCGGTATGTTTGGCGATTTCTTTTCCTCCCGTTTTTCCACGAGTCTCTTATGCAGTTTGCGGCACTCGCTCATGATGGAATCCGATTGTCGCAGTAATTCGGTCTGCTTCTTACACAGCGGAGCGTCACAGGCGAAGAAGATGCCCAGAAACTCCCAATACTTCTCTATGAACCGCTTCATAGCCCGTTCCTTTACAACGGAAGGGACCAGGGCCATGACAGCGTTAAAGCGCTCCCGCGGGGACAGACTTCCGAGATCCTGCTCCGGTTTCTGGTGAGCCACCGGTTCCGTGCGCTGGGCAGACACGTCATTGATATAGGCTTGAAATGGATTGTCCCGCGGGTCACGTTCCCGGATCAGCTCCATCACGCCCCGCAGCACGATCTCTTCGTGACACGGGTCATAAATATCCGGCAGTCGAACAGACATCAGCGCTTCCTGAGAAGAATTAAAATAACAGTACGCAGCGGGGAGCCTTCCGTCATGTTTCAACTCATCCAGCATAAAGATTGCAGCTGCCAGCGTGATGTAATACAGGTGATCCACCCCGTCAACAGAATGGTTCAGAGCGCTGCATTCATTGATCCACGCTGTTAATAGGCCGGTATCTAAATTTTCATAGAGTGACCCGAATCGTTTTCTGATTTCAGGTAGCAGGTTGTAAACAGCGGCCTTGCGGCGCTTCAGGATAGGGCCGACAAGATCATAGATCTTAGGCACATTGGGATGGGAACTGTTTTTCCGCGCAAAGCGAATGGCGTCATCAAAAGCATCACCAATCAGCTTCCTGTCTGTACTTTCCAACGCATTGCGTGGGTTGCGGCCGTTCTTTTTCTTTGCCATATGACATCCTTTCGTATGAAAGCCGGTATCTGCGTTTGGTGCAGCATCAGTCGGTCCACAGATTTAGTTCTTTCTGCCTGCATGGATTTCTCGTACTAAGGCGCCTATTTTCAATAGGCGGGCTATTCTGAGTGAGAATATGTGTTCAAAAATGTATTGGAAACTGTCAGTTCATATCGAAAGAATACCATACTGTGCGGTTTCTGTCCATCTGGAAACATGAGGGCGGTGCTTACCAGCGGCTTTCCCAAAAGAAAACCCCTGCGCCCGCTCAATGCTTGGAAGGACGCAGGGAACTTGCTATTATGCGGCTTTAGCGAATGGCATCCTTAAGGGGCTTGCCGGGCTTGAAGGTCGGCACCTTGCAGGCAGGGTAGGTCATGGGTTCGCCGGTGCGGGGGTTGCGGCCCACACGGGCAGGGCGCTCCTTTACCTCGAAGCTGCCAAAGCCCACCATCTGCACCTTGTCTCCGCTCTTCATGGCGGTTTCCACTGCGCCGGTAAAGGCGGCGAGAGCCGCTTCGCAGTCCTTCTTCGTCAGGCCGCTGTTTTCCGCCATGGCGGCGATCAGTTCGGTTTTATTCATGGAAATCATTCTCCTTTTTGTTGCAGTATGCCTGTATTATAGCGGGAAAAGGGAGAATCTGTCAACTGCGGGACTCTGCCATTTCTGTGACGCCCCGTGGCGAACCGTATGTATCAGGCTCCCCAGTTGTTTGTTGCCAGTTTCTTCATGTAGGCCCAAGTCTGCGGCGCGGCATTCCGAAAGGTTTCCATGCGTTTTTCATTGCCGCTGTATGTGATCCAGTGGACGAAGCAATCGGCAAAAAATTCCCGGCTATTGGTCTTGGCATAGTCCCGCAGACTGGAGTTCTGCGATTCTGCCAGATACAGCCGTTCATGCTCTGCGGGAAAACCCAGGGCATAATCCAGAAAATGCCCGAACTCGTGGAGCGTCGCATCGGCCTCTGAGATGTAGATGGTTTTCCGGCTGTAATTGGTGGCTCCAATGCAGCTCATGTTCAGTTTCTTGCTGAGGCCGCCCATGTAGTCGAAGTCGATGCAATATGTCCAGCCGGTGGCGTTGAAGGCATCGAGGACCTGTTCGGGTACTTTCCGCAGTTCCAGCAGGAAATCGTTGACATTGACACCTGCCGCATTCACCATCGTCACCGGTGCAGGCGGTTCCTCGACGTGGAAGCTCTGTGTCAGGACAGCATGAAGAATGATTGCCGCTTCTCCGCGCGTCACGAGCGCATTGGTATCCGTATCATCAGAGCACAGCCTGAGCTCCCGCCCCACGCGCAGGATGTTGTCAGCCGTGCTGAGCGATGTCTCTCCCTCGTAGAGCGTGCTGTCATAAACCGGAACATCCGCAGCGGCAAAAGTACTCTCAACCAGCACGCTGCGACATATCGGTGAGCGCGGCACGGAGAGTGCGGTTTCGTTCAGCCAGCCCTGCCGGTAGGCTTCCGCGACGCTGCTTCGACCCACATCCTGCCAGTTGTCACCGATAGTTTCGACACCATAGGCGCGGCAGAGCATGACAGCCCATTGCTCCACAGTGATGAGCTGTTCCGGCGAGAAGCATTCATTCCCCATTCCGGCGACGATCTCACATTTGGCCAGATACATCACGCTCTCATAGCAGTCCGCAGACTCCGGTACGTCATCAAAGCCTGTGCAGGCAGCGGAAGCAGCTGTGGGCAGGATCACTGCCAGGACAAGGGTGCAGACAGCCAACGCTGTTCTTCTAACGATCATCTTCATAAGTTCCTCCATATTCTTGTTCTTTCTCTGTCCTGTATCCTCCGGTAGAGTAGGCTCTTCTGGATGCGCCATGGTGACGCTACCCTATGGACAGAATTTTGAGAGTAAAAACGTCACAGTCCCCCCTTGGCGGGAGGCTGTGACGTTTTGTGCTTTGTCAGCCGGTATAAATTGCTGGTGAGACTGCCGTTGGAACGGTGGCGGTTCTGCTTCTCGATGAGCTGCCTGCGCTCAAGATCTGCCAAGGCCCGCTGGACTGTCCGCGGCGAAAGTCCCAATTCACGGGCAATGGTCTTGATCCCAGGCCAGCAGACACCGGAGGCATCCGCCCGGTCCCGAAGGTAGATATAGACCGCCTTTTCCCGGTGGCTCAGATGCTCCTCGGCGTAGATAAAGTTGAATTGACTCATCTGCCTCCCTCCATGTTATAGGGACTCTTTGTGCAGCTCCGATGGATGCTGCGAACGAGTTCGCCCTGGTCTATGTAGGCGATCTTTCGGGCCGCCCGCTCCGGCATTCGATAGCCGTCCGGGTCAAAGGTGATGCCCCAATCCAGGAAGAGACGCAGCTTGGTGCGCATGGGATGCGTTCCCGTTTTCATCACCACAAATTCGCCCTTGGGGATGGATTTCAGTTCATCTGGCGTCATGAGCGCACGCTCCATCATCTGCAAGGACTGGCTGCTCTCTTTCCCCTGACTGACGGAGCCGGACAGTACCGTCCTGCTGCCGAGGGCAGCGGAGAGGGCATCTGCCGTTTTGCTCTGGGGCGAAAAGCCGCCGAAGATGGTGTCCTGGCAGTTGTCACATATAATTTCCGCACCTTCTTTACCATAGTTCTTCTCTAATTGGGCGAGGCTCTGGATGATGGGTACCAGCGTCAGTCTGCGGGAGCGCCCCGCGCTGAATAGGGGCAGAATGTCAAAGGGCGGCATGGTTCCCAACTCGTCACAAAACAGCACCACGCGGTTTTTGAGCCTGCCGCCGGTTTCATCCGCCACGGAGAACAATTCGCGGGACAGGTTTTGGATCATGAGCGCCGCGATGAAATTCTTTGCCGGATCTTCTTCCGGTAAAATCAGAAAGATGGCGCACTTCTCCGAGGCAAACATCTCGGCGTTGATGGGGCTGTCGTAGCAGATGACCTGCTCCAGTTCTGTATCCAGAAAGGCGTTGAGTCGGGACATGACGGTGGACATGACCGAAGCCATAGATTGATCCGCACTGGTGAGGGCTGCGCCTGCCAGCCACCGGGCCTTATGCTCCGGCGGCAATTCATCCATGAGCAGCTGAAAGCCATTCTTGCCTCTTGACTTCGGCACCGCCAGCAGATCCTGCACCAGTTTGAAGGCGGATACGATGTGCCGCTTCTCCGGCTCCCCATCCTTGGGTGGTGCGAACTCCGCCAGCAGAAGCACAATGGCAGTCAGCAAACCTTCTGCGCTGTCATAGAAGAAGGCGTTCTCACCGTACTGTGCAGCGTCGCCGTCCGGGTTGATAATGGTCTTGGCAAGGATCTTGGCGTATTTCTCTGCGCGCGCTCGGGCAGCGAGGTTCTCCGGATGCTTGCGCGCAATATCCATGTAGTGATTCATCAGCGTCAGGAAATTGAAGCCGTCTGAGCGGGTTGGATTGCGCAGGTCGATGACGGATACCTTGTAGCCGTAATACCGGGAGGCGACGGCACCGTAGTTGCGCGCCAAATCCCCCTTGGTGTCCAGCGCCAGATAGCTCATGCCGCTGGCGCTGGCGTACTCCAAGTTGGCGTATAAAAAGTACGCAGTCTTGCCCACGCCGGAAGCACCGATCATAAGGCAGTGGATATCATCGCTGTCCACCAGCGCGCGGACATCCCGCTGATTTTCCACCACATTTTTGATTTTGGAAATTGCCGACTTCTTTTTCTTCGGCTTTCGCTTTTCTTTTTTCCCTGCTGTAGGACGGCGGAGCCTCTCCAGCAGCTTGTGAGTGGCCTGTAAAATCACGCCTTTTTTATCTCTGCGCTTTCTGCCGCCCATGCTGCCGAGAATGATGCCCTGTACCGTGGGAAGCTCCTCTCCCTTGCGCCAGCAGCGGGGACGGAACGGGACCACATGATAGGTCGTGTGGATCTCCTTGGGCGTTGCCCAACGCGCCGTGCCGTGCTGACCGTCGCCAACGGTTTTGTTCTTGAAGTTGTTGAGAGAATAATTCTTGGAGAGGAAAGAAACCACAAGCAAAAATGCCAGCAGTCCGCCGCCAAGCAAAATCAGGGGCCATACATTTTCGTTCATGTGTCTTTCTCCTTCTTCTCGAATTTAGCGCAGAGATCGTCATTCCAATCCTTGCGCACCGAACGGAGCCGCTCCACATCCAAGCCCATGTCCTCCAGCGTATCCGTCATGCGGTCGCAGGCGTCATTGCCCGCGTCATCGTTGTCGAGGCAGAGGTACACCGTGTCCAGCTTGGGGTTCTGCCGCAGCCGTTCCAGCACCGGCTGGATGGAGAGCCCGCAGCAGGCAACATAGCTGTGCTCCTGCCAGCCGTAGGGATAGAGGGTAGCCCGTTTTTGCCCGGACTTCACGGGCGATGACCGTCATGCCGGGTTCCAGACCATCCACCAAAATTTCGCCCGCGGCATTGGTGGTGAAGCGGCCGTTGTCATTGCCGAGATAATGGCCGCTGCTGTCGGTCAACAGGAACTCTACGCCGGAGAGCGGTTCGTGCTTGCTGTCGTCGCTCAGTTTGGTAATTAAGAGCGATCCCAGAGGAGCATTACCGAAGCGGAGCGTCACCACATCCTGATCCTCGCCGGAGATCCACACGGTTTGCGGTTCGCGGTCGATGATGTGATTTCCGTCACCTTCGAGTTCCTGACAGACATAAGTGCCTTTTTTAAGGTTTGTCACGGTGAACGCTCCGTTGGGGCCGGTCACATAGGTCCCGATGACCGTGCCGCCTGTTCCGCTGGTATTGCCGCTGAGATAACGCAGTTCAAAGCGGCAGCCCTCCAAGCCCTTTCCGGTCTTTGCGTCGTACTTATACACAACGATGGCACTGTGAGGCACATTGTCCACCGTTACGGTCTTGGAGGTATTGGCTTCCAGATAGAACTCGGTCACGCCGCTGCCCTGAATGCCGAAGCCATTGGGAGCGGACTCCTCCACCAGCTTGTACCAGCCACGGTTTACATCGGTGAGGGTGATTTTTCCGATCTCATCCGTTGTGAACACGCCGAGGTCGTTAATCTCGCCGGTGGTGGTATTGTCCGAACCATAATAGATGTGGAATTTGGCATTGGAGAGAGGATCACCGGTGATGCTGTTTTGCTTTAGGATCGTCAGGGAGGGTTTGACCGCGTTGAAGAAGGTCACCGTTCTGGTGCAGCCCGCTTCCAGATGGACCTCCTGGGGGATCTCAGAGAGAATGACATGGGAAGGCACATTTTTCTCCGTGACGCGATAGCTGCCCACGGGGATGGAAGCGAGGAAGATGCGCCCCGCGCCGTCCGTGGTGGCGCTGGTGGAAAAGCTGCCGTCGATCTGCTCGATACGGAAAGTGACACCCTCGATAGGCTCTCCGGTGGCAATATTTTTCTTCAAAATTTCCAGACCAGGCTTCTGGTAATCCTGAAAGCGCACCTCGGAGATTTTGCCGGGTCGGAGCGCTACGGTCTGCTCTGTGTTGCTCACGATGTACGGCTCTGGCACGGATTCCTCCCGGACGACATACACATCAGCAGGCATATCCGAAAGGGTGGCGGAGCCGTCCGAGCCAGTCGTGACGGAGGTGGAATAGCTGCCGGTCACGGATTTCACCGAAAAGACCGTACTGGGGATCGGCGCGCCGGTCTGTGCATCGGTCTTGATGATCTGCATGCTGGGCAGTTCGTAGTTTGTAGCGGTGACGGTGTACTGCTTGTCCCCATCTGTGGTATCCACATAGACGCTGATGGGCGTGGAGTCAGCGCAGTAGCCTGCGGGTGCTTCGGTTTCCACAAAGGACCACAGGCCTTCGGTAACGTCCTTTACCTCGATCATACCGCCATTTTTGGTCACATCGCTGCCGACGATCTGACCGTCACGGTAAATATTGAATTTTGCACCGTCCAGCCCGCGGGTCGTTCCGGCAGCCACCTTTCGCAAGGTAATGTCCGCATCTCCCGCGGGAGGAGCCGGCTCGTCCTGTATCGGCGCCTCGCTCACGCGCAGCTTGCGCGGGCCGTAATAGTTGAAGAAGGACTGGTTCTTGCGGTTGCTCGAAAGTGCGAATACCGCCCACTTTGCACTGTCGTCCTCCACGATAACCGCCACTCTGCCCTGTGCAGCATATTCCTCGATCTGACGCTGAAATGCCGCGTCCTCCTGCGCTTTCTGCGCGAGCATCCAGTCGATGAGGCTCAGATACATCTCGTAGGTATCGGCGTTGGCATAGCCGCCCGCGTCACCGTCTCCGCCAGGTTCTCCTTTATAGCTCTGATGGTCCCACACATAGGTTTGGACCGCCATAAAGAGCTGGCCTACATTGGATGCCTTGCTGTCGTTGATGTAGGTCATGAGCCACTTGACATTGGCAAGCGTCGCGGCGTCCATCTCACCAAGGCCGCTGTTGGCAATAGCAGTCTTGAGCACGGTGTCGGCATCCGCATTGGTAGCCGAAGTGTAGGTATAAGAATCAAAGAATGACTGCGTGGCGTTGTGATAGCCGAGGCCGCTGTCGAGGCAGTAGAGCAGCCTTCCCGCCGCCATCGGCGGACGATAGCTGTACGGCGTTCCGTTGGCGAGCAGTCGGGTGCTCCAGTAGTTCTGGTTCTTTGTGATCGTGATACCTTTGCCTGTGCCAGATGCGGCAAGGGCAGAGGTCGGCAGCATCGTCAACAGCGTCATAATGACAAGGAGCGCTGACACGATCCTTGCTTTCCATGTTTTCAAGATTGTTTCCTCCTGTCTGAATTTAGAAACGAAGAAGCAGACCGATCGGTCTGCTTCAGATTGATGTTATGTAGGTTTATTTCCCTGCCGGAGTATCTACCCAGCCTACGGTATAACCGTCCCACAGGAAGAGCTGGACGCAGTACCAGCATTCGTCGCCGTTGTCGTTGACTCCCCTGGCAAGTCCCACACCGATCTCAGCATAGTTCTGATTGAGGAGGTTTTTCTGATGGCCGTCTGAGAGGTTCCACGACCACACGGCGACCTCGGATACGGTTTTGCCCTGCGTCGCCCAATCCGCGATGCAATGGATATTTTCTCCGGTGTATGGGCAGTCCGTGACGGTGGTATTTTTCCGTCCATCCGGCCTGGTGTGGGAGTAGACGCCGCTGGCAGCCATTTCCTCTGCCCGTACCTGCGCCGCCTGCATGAGCTTGTCGCTGGTGGTCAGGGGCGCGATGCCGTTTTCCTTTCGGAGCGCGTTGGTGCGGTCCACGATGTCCTGTTTCATGGCGTCTACATCGGCATCATTGGCAGGGGCTGTGGGTTCTGGCTGCGATTCCGGTTTATCGGGTTCTGCCTTTGCTGGCGCTTCACCGGTGTAGGGCTTTCCGCTTTCTACCTGCACACAGCCGTTGACCGCATCCCAGTATACATTGAAACTGACCTGCTTGCCCATGTCCCGCAGCTTCACATAGTTGTGTCCAGCAATGTTGTAGGCTTCCATTTCCACCTGTTGACCATCCACAAAGATGGGCTGCCAGGTCGGTTCCGCCGTGATCCCGGCTGCGACCGCGATAGAGCCGCCGGTCAGCGCCGCGCCGATCACCATGCCGGTGAGCATCATACTGACATTCTTTCTCACATTTTTGCTCTCGTTCATCTTTCTGCCTCCATTCTAAATGTGTATGTGGAAATCTTCCTCGCAGCTTCACCATATCACAAGTGAGGGGCAGAAGTCGAACAGAACCGATCTGGCAAAACGGAGAAAGAATCAAGTCTCCACCGCGGTGACGCACCAGCGCTGATCCCGCTGGTTGCGGACGCAGGTGTAGAGCGTCAGCATATTTTCGCCGGAATCCGCAAGACCACCGCGATCCGTTTCGCTGACCTTGCTGACATCCGTCACCTTGTAGGTGCGGGTGCCCAGCCTGGTAGTCAGGGTGATCTTGTCCCCGATGCCCAGCGTGTGGATCTGGCCGAAGTAGCTGTTGGCACCCCGGTTATGGGCGGCGAGGCAGACATTGCCGTTCCAGATGGAGGTGTTCTTAAAGTGCCCGACGCCCTTGGCAAGCGTCTTGCTGTCCGTCCCCTGATAGATCCTCACGCTCAGACCCAGCGTGGGGATCTCCAGCCTGCCGAGGGAGCCGTTTTTGTAGTAGAGATCGCTTGTCACCTCCGTGAACAGCACGGCGGGCTGATAGCTGCTGCCGCCATTCACCGTGCTGCCGGGTGTGACAACAGTGGCGGCGCTGCCGCCAATGACCGCGCCGGACGCGGGAATACCACCGGGGGCAAGGTTGGGCGTGAGGTATTCACCGGTGTGGAGGGCGTTCATGCTCTCCGAGCCGAAAGCAGGCGGAATAAGCGCGGTGTTTTTGCTCATGTCGGCGTTTTTCGTAGCGCCGCCATCCGCCGTGTGGATGACCTCAATAGATGTGTCCTTTCCAAAGTCAAAGTCCTTCGGAGGGGCAATGCTGTATTCCAGCGCCGAGGCACTGGCCGCAAGGGATGCCATCATGCTGATGACAAGCGCAAAGGTTAAAAACTTCTTCATTCTGTCGCATCCTCCTCATCTGCGTTTTCTTTTCTGTGCTTTACCAGCAGCGCACCGCCGACACCGGCTCCTGCCGCAGCCACAATTCCGAGGGGAATCAGCACATAGGACCAGCGGAAAGCGGATGCCGCGGAAGGTACGTTCGCAGGCTCTGCGGGCTGGATGGGTGTTCCCTCAAAAATGGCAACATAGCGGACACGGTTCAGGGCGATTCGGCTGACGGTGCCGGTATAGTCAGCCGTGACGGTGTAGCCCTTGACGTAGCTGCTGGTGGCGCTGCCGGTGTAGGTGGCGACGGCGGTATAACGGTCTGCTACGGCATAACCGTCCATGTTGGCGGTATTGTCGGTCTGCCACTGAATGTCGGAGAGCGTCAGGGTCCTGCCGCCGTCCTCAAGGCTCTTGGGGATGTACTGTGTATCCTGCTCGGCAAGATTGGGATAGCTGCGCTTGACGGAAAGCTGCTTTGTAGAACTGCCGTAGCCGGACGGCTCGACCTGCACGGTGTCAAGTCGGAGTGTCAGGGTTCCCATGAGCCCGTCGTCCGTGATGAAATCACGCTCCTGCGGCAGCAGCGCCAGCACGGATTCCATATCCTTTTTGGCGCTCTCGATAGAAACATGCTCCGTATGCTGGCGGCTCTCGTTTTCCGGAAGCTCCTGCTTCAGAAGGTCCGTCAGGGTGTACTGAAAGCCGTCCTGCCGAAAGTCCGAGCGGGGAATGCCCGCAGGATCGTCTTCCGGACTCAGATCATAGATTTTCTTCAGTTCCGTGCCATCGTCACTGCGGACGATGGCGGTGGGGTAGCAGACCTTGGCGTCCGGTACCGCGGGTTCAAAGTCCGCCGCCAGCGCAGCAGGTGTCAGTGCCAAAGTCAGGCACAGCGCCGCAGCGCAGAGAGATAACATTCGTTTCATTTTGTGTTCCTCTTTTCTTTATTTTTATAGTGATTTTTCGTCTGCTCCAGCAGAAGGTCATATTCCCAAGGCTCCAGCTCTAAGGAGAGGTAGGCACCGTCTTTCGACATACCGTCTACCCGGTAGCTCAGCACAAGTGGAAGATGCCGCTGCTTTTTCACGTCCTGGGGTGAGATCCAACCAACGCCGCCCACAAAAACGGAACGGATGGCGGAATCGTAGTTTTCTTCATAACCCTGCCAGAGAAGCGCCTCCCGCAGTTCTTCCCGCAGCTTTCTGCGATGGGGAACGGGAACCAAACGCTCCGGCTCCAACAGGAAACGGGGACGCAGGGTTTTTAAGCAGATATCCAGTGCAGTTTTCAAAGCAGCATTCTTTTTCGTCAAGCCGCTGCGCCGGTAATCTGCCGCCAGAACATCCTCGCCCTGGGCATCGCCGGGGAAAAGGCGTACACAGCGGATGAGTTCGTAGGCGTGGGCATCATCCATCATACCAAGGACACGGGTCCCATCCATGGGGAGCGTCCGGTAATGGTCGATGGCCTCCGCCAATGCAGAAAACTGTCTCACATCCCAGCCGGGTCTTCCGGGGCGGAGATCGTCCACGGTGTAATAGGTCATGCACATTCAGATGTCCTCCTCACTTCATATTCATGCCGCCAAGGGCCTCGGTCTGTTCCTGCGCGTTCAACTCCGCCAGCTTCGGCTTTGCCCATTCTGGAAGGAACTTGTCATCCAGTACGCCAATGAACTCGTTGCGGTTCCAGCGTGTCATCTCGCCATCCCCGAGGCAGGTGCAGCGCACTGAGCGGCCAATGGTGTGAGGCGAACAGCCAAAGCCGTCATGGGCATACCAGAGCTGGTTTTCCTGACTCCAGCAGGATTCTTTCAGCGTGTCGGGGCTGAGTACCAGCACCTTGCCGGTATAGTCCTGCTCGGCGCGGTCACCGACACAATGCTCCGCGCCAAAGAGATTTAACGCCTGCACCGCCTTGCGGTAGAAACTGACGAAGCCATCCAGCACGGCCGGATGGCTTCGGACAACAAAATCGCTGTTGTGGTTGAGATCTGTGGGAATATATATCTTCTCTGCACAATGCTTGTTGGCGTAGCTGAAACGCCCATCCCACTTGAGTTCGTGCAGCGTATTGGCGAGCACCCATGCGGTGCGCTTGTAGCCGTATTCCTCAAGCACCGGCGTGATACAGTTCTTGTCCAGATGCATCCCATCGAAATTCTGGCGAATGGCGTCCTCGATAGCATTTCGGCAGGCAATGTTCGCCTTGTAACTCTCCCGCCAAAGGGAAAGTTCATTCCGCTTACGGGCTTCAGCAGCGGAATACGGGTAGAGGTAGGTATCATTCATCCCGAGACCTCCTCCTTTTCCAGCAGACGGCACACGCCTTCCATCTGCACACCGGAATCCTCCAGCATGGTGCGAACATCATCGTCCAACTCGTCGATGAGCACATCTGCGGCGGTTTTCTCCGCTGCCTGCACGATGACTCTGCCCTCCTCTACAAAGGACTCCAGCGCGGCGTTAGGCGAGATCCCCGCCTCCGCCAGCTGGCAGGGTGGGATTTCAAGACCGGAGCAGTGCGGTTCATGCTCACAGGCGCCGCACGCCGTTTCCGCCATGCCAGTCTCCATCGCCAACTGGCTTCTCTCCGCCAGACGGGAGATCAGCTGCGGCGCAACGGCGGAGATGAGAGAAATGGTTTTCAGCAGTTCCGCCACGGTAGGGTCTCCCGGCAGCAGCAGAATACAGCCGCTATCGGTATGGAGGATCAGGTCGCTGACGCCTGCAAGGCCGGAGAGCTGCAAAGCGGCGCGGGGGATGGCAAGAGTTTTATTGTTAGGATCATGGTTCAAATTGAATTTCATGCTGTTTTCCTCCTTGGTGGATGATTTGGGATATGGACCAGCTTCAGCTCCCATTCGCCCAACGGCTCGTCGAAGAGGTTCATCTGGCTGGTCATGTAGGGGCGGGGATCGTAGTTGGTGATGATGAGTTCGCCGAAGGACGAGCCCTTTTTCTGGGAGAGCGGGTTGCTGCGCTGAAAGGATAAAATGTACCAATCCTGATAGAGCTTGCGGATAAAGGGACAGTCGTTGTAGGATATCTCCTCCGTTTTTCTTTCAAGATTTAAGACCACCTCGCCATACCTGCACAGCAGGAGTGCTCCAAGGATGAGCCGGAAGGCCCTGTCACTGACCAGCTCTGAAAAAGCCAGGTCTTCTATCACGATGTTGTCACCGCCAACGGAAATGGTCTTCGCCGCCTGATAAATGCTGTACAGCTCCGGGTGAATACCGGAGAGGCGAATGGCGGGGAAGTCGAAGCCGCTGCTGTCGAAATGCCAGAGGACCCTTTGCCAAAGCCCCTCATCGGCGGTAAGCAGAAACAGCGCAGCCGCATTGCGCTCGGACATACCGTAGCAGCGGTTTTTCCAATGCGTCCATCGTTCTCTGTGGGCGTCACCGAGGAAGAAGCGAAAGGGCTGCCTGTTCAGCTCATCTCGCAGCCGTCTTTGCAGCGGTCGGAACATCCTCCCGCCGAAGCACTCCCGCGCCAGAGTGTTCAGCTCCACCACGCCGGCCTCGATGCGCTCCTCCAGACAGACGCATTCATTCAGGTGACAGGGGTGTCCGCTGTCATATCTCGTGCAGTCTTTGCAGCGCACATCGTCGGCACTGTAGCGAAAGCTGCTGCGGATGCGTCCGCTTCTGCGAGGATGATGACGAGGTGGCGTCATCATCTGCACCTCTGCGGCGAACAGGGGTGTGAACTTCATAAAGTATCGCGTCAAGCAAATCAAACTCCTTTTTTGAAAATAAAAAAGGGCCGGAGTCTTATTGCTAAAACTCCGGCCCATGCCATACTGCTATTACATTGTCTGCTCCTGCGAGGCTCGTTCCTGTGCGTCCTCCTGCTGACGGACGCGCTCGTCCACATCCGGCACACATATCTCAATCTGTTGCTGGACGCTGTGGATCAGCTCCACCTGCTTATCCGTAAGCTCAAAGAAGTCCTCATTCACAGAGTCGGTGCAGCATCGGTAAATCTCAGTCAGCTGCTCCGGGCTGAAAAGCTGCTCCTTTTGGATAAGCCCGGAGCGTGTGGCGAAGTCCTGCTTGGCGGCATGTAGTTCTCCATGAAGTAGTGTCCGTGTACCACACCCGTGCGGTCATAGTCCCAATCCCATGTGACGAATTGAACGCCGTATTTGCTCGGAGAACCTGCCAGCACCGTGCCGCCAAAGTCAGCGAGGATGCGGTAGTCGCCATCCAGT
>OBAR01001391.1_pt1 | contig 21018 bp, 16 predicted proteins | sample 1517911 | NCBI WGS metagenome assembly OBAR01 (sample SAMN04571709, study PRJEB22368) | human gut metagenome | biome: human gut; material: stool | host: Homo sapiens | place: Luxembourg | collected 2012-10-26
CCGCGAGCGCGGCGGATGAGGTGGTAAAAAAGATCCCGCCGCAGCGGGATCTTCCTTTTACTTTAATGAATTTTACTCCCTCAGTCGCCTTCGGCGACAGCTCCCTCAGGAGGGAGCCTTGGCAAGGTTTCAGACTTTAAACATACTACATGGGTACTGCCGTAGGGGAGGGGTTTACCCCTCCCGCCGTTGGAGTTTGTTCAAATTTTATCGGGAGGAGCAGAGCCCCTCCCCTACTTATTATAGTGAATGAAATCTGTACTCGTTTCACGGGAGAAGCGACCCCGGGTTTCACCCGCGCTCACCTTACCATACATTATCAAGTCTTGATTGCGGGTGGTGCGATTTATGGCTGCGTGTGTTTGGCGTCGCTATGCCGGTCAAAAAAGTCCGTATGTGTATACGCAAAATAATATCCGGTGTCATATATTATATATGTGTTCATTAATAAGACACATGGGAGTCGAAAAAATGGATGTGCAATACAAAACAGCATAAAACAAGAGTCAAATCCGTTTCTGATATAACAAATGGGTGATACAGCTTTAAAATAAATCTTAAGTTATGAATTATCCAACAAAATCCTTGGGAAGGTATTGCAATTTTGTTTGGTTTGTAGTATAATGAGTAGCACGGAACCCGATGGATACATTTACCATTTGAGCACCCATAATGTATTTTCTGCATTGTAGCGGTATATATAATATAAAAGATATCAATGCTTGCGTTCCGCGCGAAATGTATTACTTTTTATTTTACATAGGAGGAGTTCAAGATGATGAGATTCAAGCGTGCGCTGTCCGTGCTGCTTGCGGCGCTGACGGTGCTGTCAATGCTTGCGGCGATGCCTCTCGCGGTGTTTGCGGAAGGCGAAGCCGATACGCAGCCGGTCTGGCCTGCCGAGGGCTCGGTGAAGCTCGAAAAGGATGCCAAGGCGGTCGGCGGCGAGGACGACAACCTCTGGGAGGTCACCCTCGGTATACAGGGAAAGAACTATAAGACCACCTCGGACGTCGTGCTGGTCATAGACAACTCGAACAGTATGTACACCAAGAAAAGTACGTTTTTTGGCGGCACTTCATATGTCGAGGATGAGAGCAGCCGTATGTACAAGACCAAGCTCGCAGCCAAGGCTTTTGCCGATAAGCTGCTGACCACAGACAGCGCGACACGGATCGCGCTTGTTGTATTTAACCTTGAGGAAACGCACACGGGGTTTTATACTTATGAAGATAAAGAAGCTCTGAAGGCGCGGATAGACGAAATTTCCGTTGACAAGGAAAACGGCGGCACATTTACCCAGTTGGGCATCAAGACTGCGCGTGATATTCTGAAGTCCGAGGCTTCTACCGGAAAAAACAAAAATATTGTTTTGCTAAGCGACGGTCTGCCTACTAAATCATTTAAGGTCAATGCGGTTTCGGCAACAGTGACGTCGGTGAATGTGAATATCGAATCAAATTGCGGCCTGGGTTCTCATAGAACTCCGACGATAACTGTATCTCCGTCATATACCGCTGCGATAGCCGGGTGCGATTATACGTCAATGGTAGGAAACGGGGAGACGCAGGATTACACCACCAGCTACACGGTACAGTCTCCGGCATATTTCAACCATGACAAGATAAGCGGTTCGTGGAGTTGCAGCCATTCCGTCATTTCGTCAAAAACATGGAATTACAGCATAGATGAGAACCGGTCGAACGGCAGCAAAAATTCCACGGGGGAGATAAGCGGGTATTCTGTTGGAAGTATTGAGTTTTCCACCGCCTTTACAGCGAAAATGACGGTGAATAACCTGGGAGAGCCGACTGTATGGGAGGCAGATCAGGCGAAAGCGGAAGGCGTTAATATTTATTCAATTGCTCTTCAGGCGGGCAACGTGGGCTCCGGAATTCTCCGCTCCTGCGCCACGAACCCCTCAAAGGACTACTTTACGATAGCCGACGCCGACAATATTGAAGAAAAGCTGACGGCGGCGTTCACCTCCATCGCGGGCAGCATTGCGATCGCGGCGAAAAACGCGGTCGTAAACGACACCATGGGCGATAAAGTTCAGCTCAGCTTTTCGGGAGAGGCTCCCGTCATCACCACCGACAGGGCGGTCTATGATGCGGGCGATGCCGATGTTTACATCAGCCAGGGCACGGCGACATATGACGCTGCCACCCGCAGCATAAGCTGGACGGTCGGCAACGTCAGAGAGGGCGACGATCCCACGCTCATGTATAAGGTCACGGTCAGGGATGGCTACAGCCCCGCGACCGGCGAGACTCTGCTCACAAACGAAAGCGCTACGCTGACATATACTGACTACGAGGACAAAGAGGTGACCGGCGAATTCCCGAAGCCTCAGGTCACCGTGGGCGGCGGCAAAATACTTGTCCACTACTACCTTGTAAACGGAAACGGCGAACCGATCAACGAGAACGGCGTCAAGGTAGAGTCCCCCTCCCTTGCGAAACAGGTAAAGGATGCCGAATATTTCGCGGTCGACGGCACCACGGGGCTGAAATATAACACGCTCTACACCGTAGGCAAGGCAGACGTTGCCGACTGCGTTTATTACGGCAGTTATATTATCGACAACGGTGCGCTCACGGGGGGCGATTCCGCGGAGGTCACACTGACCGCCGCAAACTCCAACCGCCATGTATGGTTTGCATATAAGCAGGAATTCACCGTCGTTCATGTGCGGGAGGACACGGAGGTTGGGCGCGATACTCACGCCTTCGGCGCGAACTTTGACATGACGCAGTGGGTGAACAAAAAAGCCGACGGAACCAAGATCACCGACGGGCACTTTGTTTACGGCGGAACGTTCAAAAGCGATTATACGACGGTCGCCGACTTCAACGGCGGTACGGCAATGGACTTTACCCCCACGCCGGGCGGCATCTATTATATTTGGGAGGCTCCCGCGGTATATCTGCTGCCGCGCAGCCTGAGCGTGTGGAAGCACGTGAGCGAGAGCGATGTTGACGTTATCGGCTTCTACATGATGAGCGCGGTCGATCGCCTGAATTATTACGGCGTCGGCTTTGATGCGCATACCGAAAACGGCACGGTGATCGATGCTCACGACGTCGGCGAGGCGGATCCCAACGCGCTTACGGTCGGCAGCGTTTACAAGTCGCTTACGGTAAAGCACAACAACGGCACCGAGTCCGTGTATGCGGCGGGCACGGGCATATTCGGCGACATCAAAGACAGCGGGTATCTTTTCTGCTTTGATGTTCCGAAGAATTATTGGACAAAAGCGGACGACAGGATCGTGTTCACGCCCTACTGGATCACCCTTGACGGTGTAAAGGTCACGGGCATAGGAACGCGCACCTGCGAGTACAAGGGCGCAGGCTCCGACAATGATCTGACCTACAAAAAGCTCGGCAAGGCGGGTGCCGATACGTTTGCACGCAGTAAATGTACCGGATATACCGTGCCGACGGATGCGCGGTCGCTGATATATTCCGCCTCGTACACGCTTGACAGCGGAGCTGCCGATTATGTGACCGTCACCGTCAACGACGGCGGCAGCACGCGTAGCGTCGTTGCGGCAAAGGGCGATGTTTCGGCTGCGATAAGCTATGCCGGCGCGAGCGGCAAGCTCTTTGCCGGTTGGTTTACCGATAAAGCCTGCAAATACCCCGCCGATCTTCGCAATGTGACCTCCGACATCACCGTATACGCCAAATACGTGAGCGATTCTTATCTTGACGTCAGATACACCAAAAACGGGCTCTTCCGTGTGCGCGGGCTGACGCTCATGGCGGCTGCCAACAGCACCGACTATGCCGAGCTCGGATTTATCATCAACGGCAAAAAGACTCCCGCAGCCGACGTCGCCCGTTTCGGTGCTCGTGCGCTGTTCGGCAGAGACGTCAGCCGCGGGGCTGCCGTGATGAGCGTGAGATACTCGGTGAGCGGCAGCTCGGGCGGAACTCCGGTCGAGGTGACGCCCTATTGGGTCACGCGCGACGGCACGACCGTCCTCGGCGCAACGCGCACCCTCATTTGTTACCCTTACCGCGTTGAGGGCTGAGTAGGCTCGCTCGGGAAGAATGGAAAGGAGTTAATCCATGAATAACACTTTTGATATTCCTGCGGTCTCCGGCGGCGGAGACGAGATATACGACAAGCTCGATGATGTGCTTGCCGGCGGGATCACGGTCGGCAGCGACGATTTCGGTGAAGGCGGGGATAATCCTCCGCAAGAATTTACCCTGCCCGACGGTACCAAGGTCACTCTCACGTCCTCGGGAGATGTTTTCTGAAGGACAAACGGCAAAGGACGGAGGATAACGGCATGAGGATCACCGCAGACTTTGCCGGCGTGCCGATCGGTGTCGGTCTTTCGTATGACAGCTACCGCAAATTTTTTGAAGCACAGCAGACCGAGGCGGCGCCCGCCGCCTCGGTCATTGTCGGTGAAGCGGATCGCCGCCGCGCCGCCGAATTTTATCCCGCGGGATCGACCGATGCTTATATTGAGTATATGGAGCTTTGCCGCCGGGTGTCGGACGTGCTGATACCCTTCCGCCGCACGGTCTTTCACGGCTGCGCGTTTCTTTGGCGCGGACGGGTCGTGCTCCTCTGCGCGCCGAGCGGCACAGGCAAGACGACGCATTATGTGCGCTGGAAGCAGCTTTGCGGTGATGAGATACAGATCCTGAACGGCGACAAGCCGGTGCTTTTTGCCCGTCAAGAGGGCGATGTTACCGTTCACCCTTCTCCGTGGCACGGCAAGGAGGGCATGGGGCAGCCCATCTCCGCGCCGCTCGGCGGCATCGTGTTTCTCCGCAAGGCTGCCGAAAATACGATCCGCCGCGTGGGGGCGGAGCTTTCCGCCGGGATCCTGTTCCGTCAGTTCATTTTTTCGTCCGAGACCGTCGAGGCGGCGCGCGGCGTCGCCGAAATGGAAGACATATTGCTGCGCAGCGTTCCCGTATGGGAGCTTGCCAACCGCGGTGACGCGGCTGCGGCGTGCCTGTGTCACGATACGCTTGAAAAGGAGTGGGAGCCGAAATGAAATATCATGTTTGCCCGGGTGTGGTGATCGTTGATGTTTGCGACGAGCATCTTATGATCGCGACAGGCGAGGCGCGCGGCAAGGTGCCGTATGTAAAAAAAATAAACGCCACCGGCGTTTTTTTCTGGCGTCTTTTCGAGCGCGGGCTTGACGGCGAGGGCATAGTGGCTGCCGCCGTTGCCGAATACGGCATATCGCGCGACGAGGCTCTTGCTGCTTACCGCAGCTTCTCCGCCTCTCTCGCCTCCTCCGGTTATCTGATATCCGGGTGAGGCACGACATCTCTTATCCTCTGCCTTATTATTTGCGTCAGCAAAGCCCTCGGACGTTGTCCGAGGGCTTTGCTGCTGTATTTTACCGGATCCGGCTTACCTTTTCAACTGCGTCTGCCGAGGGCATAATCTATCAGCTTTGCGGCGTCCGCAAACCGTGCGCTTCCGGTCGAGGCGCCGAAAACGCCGATTATGTAATACTTCCCTTCGGCGTTGCGTGCGGCGGTCATAACGCAATAGCCCGCCTCGTCTGTCGAGCCTGTTTTCAGTCCTATCGCGTCCGCGCAATAATAAAGCGAATCGGGGCGGATGAGCTCGTTCGTGTTCTGCCACTTGTTCGACTGACCGCTGGCGTATGTTACTCGGTCGGAGGCAAGTGTGGCATATTTCATTATCGTTTCGTTCTCGAGCGCCAGCGCACCTATGCGCGCGATATCCTCCAGTGTGGTATAATGCTCGGGATCGTGATATCCGTCCGGGTTCGTGAAATGCGTGCCGGTCATGCCGAGCGCCTCGAGTCTGCGGTTCATCTCGCCGACGAATGCGGCTATCGCCGCCTCTGCCGAGATGTTATCGTTGCCGCGTATCTTTTTGCCCGCCGCAGCCGCTATCACATATGCCGCGTCTCCGCCGCTGGGGAGCAGCATCCCCTCAACGAGCATTGCCGCCGTCAGCTTATGACCGCGCCGCACATATGCTATCGAGGCGTCGGAGGCAACAAGCGTCAGCTCGTCCCCCGCGGTTATCACGTCGTCGGGGCTGAGATACTGCAGCGCGACCCACGCGGTGAACAGCTTTGTGGTGCTTGCGGGGTAGACCTTGCCGTCGATCACGCCGTTGCGCGAGAACAGTGTGCGCTTTGCCGCGATGTCGTAAATGATCGCCTGTGCCGCGTCGATCGTATTCTCCGGAATATTCAGCGTCTCCTCCGGCTCCGCGGTCGCGGTGCCGTCGGCTTCCGAGCCCTGCGGCGCGGTAGTTATATGACTGTCCCCGCTGACCGTCGGTGACGATGTTCCGGCGGGCGCGCCGGGGGTGGTCACGTCGTCCGTGACGGTCCCGCAGGCGGCAAGTGCCGCCGTGAGCAGCAGCGCGAGCGCCGCTGCCGCGGTTCTTTTTATTATATTGTATATTTTCGTGTGTTTTTTTACCATGATGCGACCTCTCGGGGATTTATTGAGCCTGAAATGCCGCGCGTGCGCGCGGCACTCCGACTCTGCTTCGAATAGTATATCACATTTTCATCCGGATTTCAACCGTAAAAAAAGAACGGGACCGGCGCATAATGCGTCGGTCCCGCAATATCGGCGCGTCGTCGCCGTCATCATTTCAGCGCCGCGAGCGTTTCCTTTACGTATTTTATCTGTGCGTCCACCGATTCGGGCGATGTTCCCCCCTCGGACGCGCGCTTTGCGACGCAGGCGTCGAGGTCGATGGCGGCATAAAGGTCGCCGTCAAACAGCTCGCTGTACTCGCGGTAGACCTCAAGCGGCAGCTCCTCGAGCACCTTTCCCTCCTTCAGGCAGCGTGCCACAAGCTCGCCCGACAGCTTATATGCCGCACGGAAGGGCAGGCCTTTCTTTGTGAGGTAGTCGGCAAGGTCCGTCGCGTTGATAAATCCCTTTTGCGCGGCGCGCTTCATCGCGTCGGGCTTCACCGTCATCGTGGCGATCATGGAATCCATAACGGGCAGGCACGCCTTCACCGTTTCGGTCGCGTCAAAGATATTTTCCTTATCCTCCTGCATATCCTTGTTATATGCGAGAGGGAGCCCCTTGAGGACGGTCAGCAGCGCCATAAGGTCGCCGAAAACGCGTCCGGTCTTGCCGCGTATAAGCTCCGCCATGTCGGGATTCTTCTTTTGCGGCATTATCGACGAGCCTGTCGTGTACGCGTCGGACAGCTCGACAAAGCCGAACTCCCAGCTTGACCACAGTACCAGCTCCTCCGAGAGCCTTGAGAGGTGCATCATTATAAGCGAGATCGCCGACGCGAGCTCAACGCAATAGTCGCGGTCGGATACGCCGTCGAGACTGTTCATGGCGATACCGTCAAAGCCGAGAGATGCAGCCTCCGCGCGGCGGTCAACGGGGTATGTCGTCCCCGCAAGCGCGCAGCAGCCTATCGGCGACACGTTCATTCTCTTCCGGCAATCGTCGAGTCTGCCGAGGTCGCGCAAAAGCATCATTGCGTATGCCATCAGGTGATGTCCGAACGTCACCGGCTGTGCGCGCTGCATATGCGTATATCCGGGCATTATCGTTGCGCGGTTTTCGGCTGCGCGGGTGCAGAGCGTTTCGACAAGGCTGAGCACAAGCGCTGTGATATCCGCGCTCTCGTCGCGCAGGTACATCCGCGTGTCAAGTGCGACCTGGTCGTTTCGGCTCCGTGCGGTATGCAGCTTTTTACCCACGTCGCCGATGCGCTCCGTGAGCACCGTTTCGACGAACATATGTATATCCTCCGCCGCGGGATCGAATTCAAGCTTTCCCGCGTCGAGGTCGTTGAGTATCCCCTCCAGCCCTTCCGCGAGCTTTTCGGCGTCCGCCGTCGGGATTATCCCCTGTGCGCCGAGCATTGCGGCATGCGCCATGCTGCCGAGGACGTCTTGGCGGTACATTTTGCTGTCAAAACGTATCGACGAATTGAAATCGTCCGCCGCGGGGTCGGTCTTTCCCGCCGTTCTCCCCTCCCACATCTTTTTAAAACTCGGGTGGGTTTTTTGCGGAGCTTGAGCTTTATACCCCGACGGTGGAGCGAGTGGAGAACCTGAACTGCCGATGCCGGAATGTTTGAGCGGGTTTTGAGCGTCATACCCCGACGACGGAGTGAGATCAGAGTCTGAACTACTGCTGCCGGAGAGCTTGGACGGGTTGGGGGCTTCATACCCCAACGGTGTTTTGGCGTTATATTCCGATGACGGAGAAAGCGGAGATCCCGCTCCGCTGCTGCTGTTCTGTTTCATGTACTTCCGCGTTTTTCCTTCCGCAAAATCTGCGTCGTTTTAAACGGTGCGGCATTTTGCTTTTTTATGATTGTTGCCGTAGGGGAGGGGCTTGACCCCTCCCCTGCTTTACCGAATTATACTTTCGGGAATGGCGGTCCCGGTCTTCACCCGGGCTTTGCCCGGCGAAGACCGCCCGCACATTATTGACCTTCCTTCCGTTCGGATCGCCCGGCGGGTTTTACGAGAGCTTTCCGGCGTCGGCGAGCGCCTGCACCTTGATGGGCAGTCCGAAGAGGTTTATGAACCCGTTCGCGTCGGTCTGGTCATAATCGCTTTCGCCGAATGTGGCTATCTGTTCGCTGTAAAGCGAATACGGGCTCTCTACGCCGGCATTTATGATATTGCCCTTATAGAGCTTGAGCTTGACCTTGCCGGTCACGCGTTCCTGCGTTTTGTCGACAAATGCGGCGAGCGCTTCTCTCAGCGGCGTGAACCACTGACCGTTATACACCAGCTCGGCGTATGTCACCGCCAGCTTCTGCTTTTCGTGCATGGTCATTTTGTCAAGGCATAGTGTTTCGAGCACCGAATGCGCCTTGTAGAGTATCGTTCCGCCGGGGGTTTCGTACACGCCGCGGCACTTCATGCCGACGAGCCTGTTTTCGACGATGTCGAGAATGCCGATCCCGTTTTCGCCGCCGAGCTTATTGAGCTTCAGTATGATATCCTTGGCGCTCATCTTTTCGCCGTCAAGCGCTACCGGAACGCCCGCTTCGAAATCGAGCGTAACGTATGTCGGCTTGTCGGGCGCGTCTATCGGAGAGACGCCCATTTCAAGAAAGCCCTTCTTCTCGTACTGCGGCTCGTTGGCGGGATCCTCAAGGTCAAGTCCTTCATGCGAGAGGTGCCAGAGGTTTTTGTCCTTCGAATAGTTCGTCTCGCGGTTTATCTTCAGCGGCACGTTATGCGCCTCGGCGTAATCTATTTCTTCTTCGCGCGACTTTATGCTCCATTCGCGCCACGGAGCGATAATGGGCATTTCGGGCGCAAAGTGCTTGATGGTGAGCTCAAAACGCACCTGGTCGTTGCCCTTGCCGGTGCAGCCGTGAGCTATCGCGTCGGCACCTTCCTTGAGGGCGATATCGACAAGATGCTTTGCGATGCAGGGGCGGGCATGGCTGGTGCCGAGCAGATATTCCTCATACATCGCGCCGGCTTTCATGGTGGGGATGATGTAGTCGTCAACATATTCGTCGGTGAGGTCGAGCACGTAAAGCTTCGAGGCGCCGGTTGCGAGCGCTTTTTCCTCGAGTCCTTCGAGCTCATCCGCCTGACCTACATTGGCGGAGACCGCGATGACCTCGCAGTTGTTGTAGTTTTCCTTGAGCCACGGGATGATTATTGAGGTGTCAAGCCCTCCCGAGTATGCAAGCACGACCTTCTTTATGTCTTCTTTTTTCATTTTTATGACCATAGCCTTTCTTTGCGGATCCGGAGCATTTTGCGAAGCGCGAGCGCTGCCGCACGGCGGCGAAAGCCGCGTGACTTCCGGACGTGTTCTCTTTCTGTGCATAATTATACACCATATTCGGCGTTTGTCAAGGGGTAAAATGAATATTTATTGATTTGACGCAAAAATATCCGCCGCAAAGGGCGGATATATGCATATGCGACAAAATAATGCGCCGGAAACGCCGTGATGACGGGGCAGCCCCGACTTTCTCCCGGGTGAGCCATGGCAAGGGGCAGCTTGCCGCACGACCGCAGCCGTAGGGGAGGAGCGGAGCTTACCCTGCTTTACGAATCATATTTTCGGGCGGTGCATCGGCACCTGCCGCGTTTCAGTTGTCGAGCTTACGCCAGTCGATGGGGTACCATGTTTCCTTTTCGTTTGTCGGGTCAAAGGCGAGAATGCCGGTCTTTGACGCGCAGTAAATGCTGCCTCGCCATTCGACGAGCGACGAGACGGTGAACTTTTGAAAAAGCTCCGATCCCGTGAGAGTTGACATTTTCCCGTCGGCGCTTATCTTCACGAGCGACTTTTTTTCGCCGCTCACCGCCACGAGCACGGCGCTGCCGTCGGCGGCAAGGCATGCGGCGTCGGGCACGCCGTCGAGCGATGCGACGAGCTGCCGCGACCACGTCAGGTCGGCTGCCGGGGTGAGCATATATACGCTGCACGACGCGCCCGCGCCCTCGCTGTTGCCGGGCAAAAACGTAACGGCGATGCAGCCCGCGCCGAACGGGAATATCCCGCGGCAGCTCTCATTGACGATCGGTATCGTTGTGCCGCCGTCCGTGCGGAAGATGAGCGAGCCCGCCGTGCTGCCGCTGCCGGCGGTGCCGGTAAAACAGCCGCCGGGGACGGTGAGGCTCTTTACGCCGTCGCCGGACGAGTCGGTGCCCGACACGAACAGCGCGTCGTTTCTTACCGATATATATATATTTCTGTCGGAGTACGAATACGTCGTCTTATCCATTTTTTCGGCATAGTCGCCGTCGAATTTACCCGCGGCAAGCTTTTCGGGCAGCTTGTAGGAGATCGAGCTTACGGGTATATCGTTTTCTGACGCGCAGCCGGAAAGCATTGCCGCCAGTGTCGCGGCAATGAGTATCGCGGCGTATTTTCTCGTCCTTGTGCGTTTTTCCGTCATGCACGACCGTCCCTTCCCGCGCAGCCGGAGCCGTTTGGCTGCGTTTTTCGGCTTTTCTCTCCGGTCGGACGCACGCTGCGGGCACCCGCCGCCGGAGGATCATATTAATTATAATGCAGAAGCACCTTCCGTGTCAAGTGGCGCAGCCCGCGTGTCTCCGCGACGCTGTGATTTTTTGTCATAAAAATATCAAAAGACGGCTTGATTTTAAATAACTTTTGTGCTATAATGACATTGAGTTATTTTTGGATTGAACACGGCGGAGAATCGTCGGGATCAGTTATATATATTTTTATATGGAGGAATTGTTATGATTCAAAAGACCCCCAGCCAGATGAGCCGCTGCTTTGTTCTGAGACTCTGCGCCGCGCTCATGGCACTGCTCGTCCTTTGCGGCGTTTTTTGTGCCTGCACCCAGCCAACAGGCGGCGAGGATACAGGTGACAGCACGTCGTCAAATGTCGCTGTAACGGAAGACACCGCGAACGACATTTATAAGGATCTTCCCACCGGCGATTTTTCGGGACAGGAGTTCCATATCCTCAACAACGTCTGTTCATGGGCGCTTACGACTATGGAATCTTCCGAACAGCTCGGCGACACCATCAGCGATGCCGTGACCGATCGCAATGCCATGCTTGAGAACGCCGTCGGCGTCAAGCTCGTTATCGAGTCGAGCACCAACGTTCTCTCTGCCATCCGCAAGGATTTTGAAACACAGGAGCGCGCCTACGACTGCTTCTGGGATGTTATCGGCAGCAACGTGAAGCTCGCTACCGAAAACAGACTTACCGACTTCAACAGCATCGACGGTATCAACCTTGAAAAGGAATGGTGGTATCCCACCACGAGCCGCAGCATAGCCATCGGTCCCGCCGTGTATATGCTCTTCTCGGATATACACCTTCACTTCCACGAGTCCTTCTACGCATCTATCTTCAACAAGGATATGCTTGCCACCTATCAGGGACTTGAGGATCCTTACGAGCTGGTCAAATCCGGCAAGTGGACCATCGACAAGCTCAACGAGATGATGAAGGTCGTTGCCAGCGATGTCGACGCCAACGGCACAAAGGACATTTCCGATTCCAACAGCATTTACGGCCTCGTTGCGCACACCAACAGCGGATATTCGATGATGATAGGCTTTGACACCTCTCTGCTCGAATACGATTCGCAGCACATCCCGAGCGCCAACTTCAACGGCGTCAACGAGCGCTATATCAACGCTTATACAAAGGTCAAGGACACCATCTACAACACCGTTCTTTGCGGTAGCCCGATAAGCGAGGGTTACTCCAAGCTTTCCAACCGCCAGCATACCCCCTTCTCCGAGGGCCGCTCGCTCTTCATGTATGAGGTCACCGGTACGCTGAAGGAGCATCGTGACGACAGCTTTTCCTACGGTATCATCACCTCGCCCAAATACAGCGAGGATCAGGCAAACTACATATCCCCGATAACCTGCGGCGCGTCCGCTCTCTGCGTTCCCGCCAACTGCGCAAATCCCGAGCGCGTGGGCATAGTGCTTGAAAACATGGCTGCCGTGTCGCACAAGAAGGTCAAACCCGCCTACTACGACATCACCCTCTGCTACAAGTACAACAAGGATCCCGCCGCTATCGAAATGCTCGACACCATCTACAAGAACGGCAGATTCGAGCTTGCGTATGTCTATAACTTCGGCAGCATCCGCACGACGGTCGAAAACTCCTTCAAAAACAATGTTTCCGATATATCCGGACAGATCACGAGAATAAACAAGGTCGTGCGCAAGAGCATAAGCGATACGCTCAAGGCGCTTAATCTCGAATGACCGTCCGCATCAGCCAAATCATAAATAAGGCGAAAGGCAGAACAACAAAATGAAAAAAACACTTGCTATCGCGCTTGCCGTCCTCATGGTCGCGGCATTTGCGCTTCCCACATTTGCGACCGATACGGCGGTCGATCTCGAAAAGGGCCTGCTCTCCTACTACACCTTTGATGTTTACGACCCCGTAACGCAGACCTTTGCCGACTCCGCAAAGGATAACCCCGTGCCCCTCGAAAAGATGGTCGGCGTTGCTTACCAGAGCGACGGACCCGTAGGCAAAGCCGTTTACTTTGACGGCAACACCACACTTATGGCTTATGAGGAGGCTCTCAACGGCAAGCTGGCAGATCTCACTACCATGACCTACTCCGTGTGGATCTATGCCGACAAGTTCCCCGCAGAATCTGCTGACAAGAACCGTTACTTCTTCACCACTCAGTCGTGGACTCCCGGCGATATGCACCTTCAGTTTGTATGGGGCGAGTTCCCCGGCTCCTGCCAGGTCTGCATAAGCGGCAACGCAAAGGCGCCGACCGGCGGTATGTTCGAAGAGAAGGCGTTCTCTCACTATCGCACTCCTCAGCTTGAGGCGGGCAAGTGGAACCTCTTCACCATCACCTACGACAACAACACCAACACCATCAAATATTATGCCAACGGCGCTCTTGCCGACAGCGCGGTCTACTCCGAGTCGCTGCCGATCCAGATCAAGGGCATTTCCGTGGGCAACCACTACGAGATCGGCAAGTACCCGGGCTTTGAGGGCTACCTTGACGATATGCGCATCTACAACAGAGTTCTGAGCGAGACCGAGATACTTGCTCTCGCAAAGATGGGCAATGACACCGTTACTCCCAATGCCGAGTCGATAGCCGACGTCACCACGGCGGCTCCCGAGACCAAGGCTCCCGAGACCACTGCGACCGAGACCAAGGCTCCCGAGACCAAAGCCCCCGAGACCAAGGCTCCCGAGACTAAAGCACCCGAGACCAAGGCTCCCGAGACGAGCGCTGCTGCACCCGAAAAGAAGGGCTGCGGTTCGTCCGCTGCGGCGTTTGCCGTTATCGCGGCTGTCATTCCCGCCGCTGTCTGCGTCTGCAGAAGAAAGAAAGACTGAGACGGAATATCTTACCTTACGGAGAAACTATGAACGATCGGAATCCCGGCGCCATGGGGCGCGGACTGTTTATTGTGCTTGAGGGCGGCGACGGCTGCGGAAAGACCACTCAGGCGGCACGCCTGTGCCGCAGGCTTGAGGCGGCACGCGCACGTCGGTGCCTGTCCGAAAGAGAGCCCGACTCGCGCGACATCGTCGGTGCGGTCGTGCGCTCGGCGTATTACGGCAGTGTTAAAATACTGCCCGAAACGCTCGCATATCTGCACGTGGCCGACAGGCTGGAGCATATCAAATTTATGCTGCCGCTGCTTGAGGGCGGTGCCGATATCGTGTGCGACAGGTATTACCCCTCAAATATGGCATACAACCGCACTCCGCGGCTGTCGATGGAGCAGATATACGAGCTCAACCGCCCGTGCTTCGAACAGCTTGACGCCGATCTGATAATTTATCTTGACGTTTCTCCCGAGGAGACCGCCCGTCGGCGTGCAGCCGGCAGGACGGCAGAGGAGATATTCGACGCCGACGAAACACAGCGCGCCGTGCTGCGCAACTATCGCGAAACGCTTGATTATCTTGCCGAGCGCGGCAGGAGGATCGCCGTTATCGACGCCTCGGCTTCCGAGGATGAGGTTGCCGACGATATTTGGTGCGCGGTCGCCGGACTCATATGACCTACCGGGGCTGTTAAAAACCTTGCGTTTTTAACAGCCCCTTAAAAATACCGGCACGGATCCCGGCGTTTTTGATGCCGTCCCGGCCGGTCTTGCTCCCGGACGTTATGTTTTTGATTTTATTGGCGGCAAAACGGTTTGGAAAAAAGGAGAACAGGGCTTATGAACATTCTTTTTATCGGAAACAGCTACACATATTACAACGACATGCCGAAAATGCTTGAAAGCCTTGCGCGCGCCGCAGGCTTTTATGCGGAGGTCGCGTCGGTCACAAAGGGCGGTTACACGCTCGCAAGGCTCGCATCGGATGATAACGAAAACGGCAGGCGGGTGACGGCGGCGCTTTCGGGAGACATGAAATACGACCGTGTGATACTTCAGGAGCAGTCGGTCCTTCCCGCGGCGGAGCCCGAACGCTTTGCGGAGGGACTGCGTGCAATCACCGAAAAGCTGAAGGAATATCAGCCGCAGGCGGTGCCGGTGCTTTACGAGACGTGGGGGCGCAAAGCGGGAAACGACACGCTCGCCGAACACGGGTGGACGACTGCGGCGATGCACGCGCTCCTTCATTCCGCATATGATGCGGCGGGAGCGGCGCTCGGCTGTGCGGTGTCGCACGTCGGATGTGCGTTTCTCGATGTATACGAAAATGCCGCGGGGATCGAGCTCTATAACGCCGACATGACGCACCCGTCTCCCGCCGGCTCGTATCTTGCCGCGTGCGTGCATTTTGCAACGCTCTTCGGTGCGTCGCCTGTCGGCAACGAATACACCGCGGGGCTTCCCGCTGACGATGCGGAGCTTTTGCAGCGCGCCGCCGCACGTGCCGCCGGTGTCTGAGAAGATCATTTCAATAAATATTCAAAAATAATCCCATTCACGGCTATTTACAAACGCGCGGAAGTGTGGTATAATAACACTGTATCGGTGTGATGTTTCATGCCGTAAAAAATGACGCAGACCCGGTCTCCGGATAAAAGACCGCAAGGTTATTCACCCGCCGGTCGCTGAGTCCGCGCAAAAAAACATGAGGTGAATGAAATGACCAAAGAAGAAAAACTCGCGATCATCGAAGAGTACGCTGTACACGAAGGCGACACAGGTTCGCCCGAGGTTCAGATCGCTCTCCTTACCAGCAGGATCAACTCCCTTACCGAGCATCTTAAGAAGAACAACAACGACCATCACAGCCGCCGCGGTCTTCTTAAAATGGTCGGTCACAGAAGAAATCTGCTCAACTATCTGATGAAGGTCGATATCGAAAGATACCGCGCTATCATAGCCAAGCTGAACATCAGAAAGTAAAAAGCAAGGGCGATGGAGACTGGGATGCCGCGTTTTTGCACGGCATCCCTTTTTTCGGACTCGGGTGAAGTCAGATCGGATCTTGAACTTCATACCCCGATGATGAAGGGAGCGCTGATTTATATCGGGCTTTCGGACTCGGGCGAAGCCGGATCGGATTTTGAGCTTTATACCCCGATGATGAAGGAAGCGCTGATTTATATCGGGCTTTCGGACTCGGGCGAAGCCGGATCGGATTTTGAGCTTTATACCCCGATGATGAAGGAAGCGCTGATTTATATCGGGCTTTCGGACCCGGGCGAAGCCGGATCGGATTTTGAGCTTTATACCTCGATGATAGGCGGGGAGTGGAGTTGCATCAGTACCGTGTGTTTGATTTCCCCGCCGCGTTTAACCGCGCACGGCACAAACCTTAAAAATGCGTGGCTGCCTTCCGGGACCGAAGTTTGCGCAAGCTTTGCGGGAGGAGCAGAGCCCCTCCCCTACGGGATGCGGCAGATACGAGTCTGTACTTGCTTCACCGTCGGGGTACGCGGCTGCAACTCTGCATAAACGCCACCCGAGACTTAAAAAGTCGGTTATGTTCTGATGTGACTGTACCCGTGCGGTCGATACGAGTTCGCACTTGTTTCACCGTCGGGGTGTGCAGTTACAACTCTGCATAAACGCCACCCGAGACTTAAAAAAATCCCGCATGTGGGCAGCATTTAACCGTGCGCCTTGCGTTCATCACGACCGGGAGACGCGCGGTTAAGTGCTAACCATGTCGGGAGCAAAATATACGGAGGTACAAAATGTACGAAATCAAAAGCACACCCATGCAGTTCCCGAACCAGAAGATCTTCCGCTATACTCTTGCGGGCAGACCCCTTTCTGTTGAGGTCGGCAAAATGGCAGGCCTTGCAAACGGCTCATGCCTCGTCCGCTACGGCGATACCGCCGTGCTTTGCTGCGCCACCGCGTCCGCAAAGCCCCGCGACGGCATAGACTTCCTCCCCCTGTCTGTTGACTATGAGGAGAGAATGTACGCAGCGGGAAAGATCCCCGGCGGTTACCTCAAGCGCGAGGGCAAACCCAGCGAAAAGGCAATACTGACCGCGCGCGTCATCGACCGCCCGATCCGTCCCCTCTTCCCCAAGGATCTGCGCAACGACGTAGCACTCACACTCACCGTTATGTCGGTCGATCAGGACTGCTCTCCAGAGATCACCGCTATGCTCGGCGCCTCCATCGCACTGTCGATATCGGATATTCCGTGGAACGGACCGATCGCGGGCGTTTTCATGGGTCTTGTTGACGGCAAGCTCGTCGTCAATCCCACAGAGGCAGAGAGAGAAAAGAGCGACCTTGAGCTGACCGTTGCCGCGTCGATGAACAAGGTGGTCATGATCGAGGCGGGCGCCAACGAAGTTGCCGACGATGTTATGTACGACGCTATCATGAAGGCTCATGCCGAGATCAAGGATCTGCTCGTGTTCGTCAACGGCATTATCGATGAGGTAGGCAAGCCCAAATTCGAATATCCTTCCTGCGAGCTTGATCACGATATGTTCGATAAGATCTTTGCCTTCTGCGAGGCGGATCTCATGAACGCTCTCGATACCGACGACAAGAACGTCCGTGACGAGAGAATGCTCCCGATCGAGGACGCGATCATCGAAAAATTCGGCGAGGAATATCCCGATCTCGCCACCCAGATGCCCGAACTGGTCTATAAGATGCAGAAGAAGGTCGTCCGTCGCTGGCTGCTTGAGGGCAAGCGCGTTGACGGTCGTGCCCTCAACCAGATAAGACCCCTTGCCGCCGAGGTGGGACTCTTCAAGAGAGTGCACGGCTCGGGTATGTTCACGAGAGGTCAGACACAGGTCGTTACAATGGCAACGCTCGGGACCCTCGCCGAGGCTCAGATGCTCGACGGCATCGACAACGAGGATTCCAAGAGATATATGCACCACTACAATATGCCCGGCTACTCCACCGGCGAGGCAAAGGCTACCCGCAGCCCCGGCAGACGTGAGATAGGTCACGGAGCACTTGCCGAGCGCTCGCTCGTTCCCGTGCTTCCCTCCACCGAGGAGTTCCCCTACGCCATCCGCCTCGTTTCCGAGGTCGTTTCCTCCAACGGTTCCACCTCGCAGGCGTCGGTCTGCGGCTCCACACTCGCGCTTATGGACGCGGGCGTGCCGATCAAGGCTCCCGTTGCGGGTATCTCCTGCGGTCTTATCACCGAGGGCGAAAAGTGGATGACCATGATTGATATCCAGGGCGTCGAGGACTTCTACGGCGATATGGACTTCAAGGTCGCCGGTACTCATAATGGCATCACGTCCATTCAGATGGACCTCAAGATCGACGGTCTGACGCCCGAGATCATCAAGTCGGCGCTCGAAATGACCCACGCCGGACGCGATTATATCATCGACGAGGTCATTCTCAAGGCTATCCCCGCCCCGCGCGCCGATGTCTCCGAGTATGCTCCCAAGATGATGACGATAAAGATCGACCCCGATAAGATCCGCGAGGTCATAGGCAAGGGCGGCTGCGTCATTCAGAAGATCACCGCCGACACCGGCGCCAAGATCGATATCGAGGACGACGGAACGGTATATATCGCCGCGGTCAACCGCGCCGCCGCAGACGCCGCCAAGGCGACGATCGACGCTATCTGCTTCGAGCCCGTTGTCGGCACCGTCTACACCGGCAAGGTCACCGGCATCAAGGAGTTCGGCTGCTTCGTTGAATATGCTCCCGGCAAGGAGGGCATGGTTCACATCTCCCGCATCACCGACCACCGCATCGACAAGGTTGAGGATGTCCTCAAGCTCGGCGATATCGTAAAGGTCAAGTATATCGGACTTGACAAGAAGGGCAGAATGGACTTCTCTATCAGAGACGCCCAGGGCTGATCTTTCCGACATTTCAATAAAATAACAGCCCGCCGCGCATATTCTGAGGTAACAAGCTAAAACTATATGCGCGGCGGGCTGAAAACAACCACCCGAGACGGGGGAAAACCGCCAAATTGAGGAGGATGCCGTATGAACGACCGTGATTCGAATACACGGGCTTTTAAGATGAATTCACATCTGAGCAACCGCGCACTGCGCGAGAGAAAACGCAAAAGACGTCAGATAGTGCTCATTACACTCATGTCGCTGCTCGCCTTGTCGCTTATTGTTTCGGTCATCGTTATATGCGGCGAGCTTGCCTCGGGCGGCGGAGGCGAGGATACATCGCCGAACGTCCCGGCTTCGGTCACCACCATGGGCGATACGACCGCAGGCGGCGAGACTACGCCGGCAGCCGACGAGACCACCGGCGGCACCGAGGGATATACGGTAAAGCTCATGACCGCTGACGATGTTCACCGCGGCGAGCTTATACTCGTGGACACGTCGCACGCATATGTATTCCCCGCGAGCGACGCGACGCTCATCGATCTGCGCAGCAGCCGCAGCGAAAAGTGGGGCACATCGGCATCGGGAAACATGATACATTCCTATTCCTGCTCCTTTGACGTAAAGCTGAATGCCGTCGCCGCAAAAAATCTCAATAATATGATCGACGATTTTTACGACGCAACAAAAAATCAGGACGTTTACTTCCCGCAGGGCAGCGGATATCGCGATGCCGCGGCACAGGATACGCTGCACGCAAGCAAACCGGGAGCCGAAGCGCCCGGCGGATACAGTGAGCACCATACGGGGCTGACAGTTGACTTCCGTGCGTGGCTCGATAACAACTCATATCCCTATATTTCGGCGTCCGAGGACGCATCGTGCGTTCAGATATATACATGGCTGAACACAAACTGTTATAAATACGGCTTTATCCAGCGCTATCCGCAAAGCAAATCAAGCGTTACAAAATCGTCGCATTATGCAGACCATTACAGATACGTCGGCTACCCGCACGCGCTGGCGATGATGCGCAACGACCTTTGCCTTGAGGAGTATCTCACGGTGCTCGCAACGCGCCATCCCTACACCGGAACGCACTATATAATGAACGGCGACGACGGCGTGACATATGAGATATATTATGTTCCCGCCGCAACGGGAGAGGGCGCCACAACTTCGGTTCCCGTTCCGACCGATATGCCGTATACTATATCGGGGAACAACTACGACGGGTTCATCGTTACGATAACGAGAAAATGAGGCGCTCTGTCAGAAACGGTAAAGGCGGCTGCGAGCGGATATGAATAAAAAAGGAAAATTTCCGCTGCGGAGCGCGGCGGCGCTGCTTGCGGCGCTGCTGACCGTAACGCTCGCGCTCGGCGGCTGCGGATTCATCGAGATCACATACGACCACGGCAGCGATACCGGCACGGGAGAGGACAGCGGCACGGCGGCGACGGATGCGCCGTGGACTGTGCCGGCTCCGACGACCACCGCGATCCCGCCCGATAAGGTGAGCTATCCCGACAGGCGCGCCGAGGCGGAGGCGAAGCTTGAGGCGCTGCCGGACGTAGAGCTTTCGGTGAGCGATCTTATAATCGCAAACGCCACCTCAACGGCGGCGCTCATAGAGCCCGAGGAGGGCGACCTGCTCAACGCCGCGCGCTCTTTGAGGACAGAGGCGGCGTGCGAGAGATACGGTATAAGCATGACGGTGCTGAGCGTTGAGGAGAGCGCCATGCTCGGCGAATTCACGGCTGCCGAAAAGTCGGGCACATATTATGCCGATTTCGCCGTGATCCCCGCATATGCGGCGGCGCTTTTCTATAATTCCGGCATCGTTCTCAATCTCGGGCAGCTGCCGGTGTTCGAAGCGCCCGAGGGCGCGGGGACCGTCGGTATGTCCTGCTATTTTTATTGCGGCAGCGCCGTATACGATCCCGATTCGCTTTGGGCGCTGTATTTCAACCGCACGCTTGCGGGCGCGGAGATAAGCGAAAGCCTTTACCGCGCCGCGCTTTCGGAGGCGGGGCTCGCGTGGGAGGATGTCCTCACCGCCGCAGCCTCGGTCACACTGCCCGAGGGGGCATATGCCGCCGTCAGCGGCACGCGCAGCTCGGCGACCTTTGCCGCCGATGCCGTTTGTGCCGGCGCGGACGTGGAATTTGTGTCAAACGGGACCGGAGAGGTCCCGACGGTGAACTTTGACGAGCAAAAGCTTGCCGAGGCGGGAGATGTGATATCCCGGCTCGCGGCGCTGCTCTATCTCCCGGCGGGCGAGGATGCAGCCGACCCGGAGGCGGT
>OBAR01001400.1_pt1 | contig 20943 bp, 17 predicted proteins | sample 1517911 | NCBI WGS metagenome assembly OBAR01 (sample SAMN04571709, study PRJEB22368) | human gut metagenome | biome: human gut; material: stool | host: Homo sapiens | place: Luxembourg | collected 2012-10-26
GGCGGCCTGTGCCCGAGCCGGCGGAGGGTATAGAGCGCAGAAATGAGCAGAAAAACCCAGAGGCGAGGGTGCAAGGCGCAGCGTTCAGCAGGAAATACCCAGTGCCCGAGCTGATGGAGGGTATAGAGCACAAGATTAAATAGAAAGGGCCCCACAGTTTCTGTGGGGCCTTTAAATTGCCTGAAAGCTACAAGCCATAAAATAGAAGGGGAACCAGCAGGCGCTTCTTAATAGAGCGCTTCCTCCTTCATGGATGCAAAATCAACGTTGTCATCCCAGAGAAATTCCAGATATTTCCGGGCCGTATCCAGCCGCATTGTGGTGGCGGAAACTCCGAAAACCGGCTCCTTGTCTCCATATGCGTTTGACTTTACGGCAAAAGGGGAGTCCTTCATGAAAATACCTACCGGAATGGGATCCTTCATGCTTTGAGGATCCTTATGGCTGTCGGCCTCTGCCTGAACATCTTCCTGGGTGAGGGCAGCCCCCTCCTGATCGCTGATCAGCCCTGCGTTTTCGTAGTTGGCATCTTCATCTGCCGCATCAATTTCAGCCTGGTCAACATAGTAAATCCGGCCTTCATATGCGGAAAGCTCCTGCTCCGTCAGAAAATCCCGGAGATCCAGAAACATGCCATTGCTTGCATAATTATTATAAATAACGGAATCAAAGACAACGGCGTCTAAGTCCTTGGTCTGAACCAGGGCAATGAGCCTTTGGGCCGTAGCCATGTCAAATTCGGTCATGGTGTCATAGGAAAGAGTGGAGCTTGTGTCAATGGTGCAGTCATAGGTCTGGGTATCCAGATCAGCGTACTCGGCAAAGGTGGTTTCCAGTTTATCCTCTGACAGAAGAATGCTGTTTAACATAACGCCGTAAAAACAATAATCCTTACTGGAAGTAATATCGTGGATCAGCATGCCTCCAAAAATAAGGATGGCGATTACGGCAATCGTATGGATTTTATAGTAATACCAAAAATAAGCAAGCCGTTCCTTAAAGGTCATATTCTTGGTCTTTTGGTGCTGCTCCCGGATCTCATCAGAAACGCCCCGGTATTCCCGCGGCTTTTTTTCTTTTTGCTGCATGGCGGTCTTCCTCCCAAATGAAATGTCCTTTTTATCATAGCGATTTTAACGGGAGGTGTCAATGAAGGGGAAAGAAAGCGTTCCTTAAAAAAGAATAAACTGCCCGGGACTATGGTTTCAAACGGGTTTTACTTGCAAGTTTGAGGTAAATATACTATGATAAATGAGTATGGCTAGCGATAAAAGAAAGGTGTGAATTTAATATGAATGAAACTTATGTGGAATGGCTTGTAAAAAGAAAGACTCCGGCGTACATGACCCTCTTAAAAATCCTTACGATCATGCTGACAGTATGCTTTGTACTGCTGGGCTTTTTCCTTCTTCCCGCAATGATCATTGCTGTTTTGCTGGGAGTGGCGGCCTATTTTGTTTATTTAAATTCGGACGTGGAATATGAATATCTGTATGTGGACAAGGAGCTTACGGTGGACAAGGTAATGGCCAAGAGCCGCCGGAAAAGGGTTGCCACTTATGATCTCGGGAAAATAGAGATCCTGGCGCCTATAAAATCCTGGCATCTGGATAATTACAAGAACAGAACGGATAAGACGGTGGATTACAGCTCCGGGGAAGAAAAGCAGCCGGATCGGCGTTTTGCATTCTTCTATGACGGAAAGCAGAGGGTACTGATCGAGCCCAATGAGGAAATGATAAAGGCGATGCAGACAGTAGCCCCCCGTAAGGTCTTTAAGGATTAGGCAGCAATGAAAATTTAACATAATGAATTACAGGAGGAGAGAAAATGGGTCAGATAATTGGCGAAGGCATTACCTTTGATGATGTGCTGCTTGTGCCGTCCTATTCAAAGATCGTGCCAAACGAGGTTGATTTGACAACCTGGCTGACAAAGAAAATCAAACTGAACATTCCCATGATGAGTGCAGGAATGGATACGGTCACTGAGCATCGCATGGCAATCGCCATGGCAAGACAGGGCGGTATCGGAATTATTCACAAGAATATGTCTATTGAAGCACAGGCCGAGGAAGTGGATAAGGTAAAACGTTCAGAAAATGGTGTTATTACAGATCCCTTTTCTTTGACTCCGGAGCATACGCTGGCAGATGCAGACGCGCTGATGGCAAAATTCAGGATTTCCGGTGTGCCCATTACAGAGGGAAGAAAGTTAGTGGGTATCATTACAAACCGTGATCTGAAATTTGAAACTGATTTTACCAAGAAGATCAAGGAATCCATGACCTCCGAAGGACTGATCACTGCCAAGGAGGGCATTACCTTAGAGGAAGCCAAAAAGATCCTTGCCAAGGCAAGAAAAGAGAAGCTTCCCATTGTAGATGACAATTATAACCTGGTGGGACTGATCACCATAAAGGATATTGAAAAGACAATCAAATATCCCTTATCTGCCAAGGATTCCCAGGGAAGGCTTTTGTGCGGCGCAGGAGTAGGAATTACGGCAAACGTGCTGGACAGAGTAGGCGCCCTTGTAGACGCCAAGGTAGATGTGGTGGTACTGGACTGCGCACATGGACATTCTGAAAATGTGCTCAGATGTCTGCGCATGATCAAAGAAAAATATCCGGATCTTCAGGTGATTGCAGGAAACGTAGCGACCGGTGCAGGAACAAAAGCGCTGATAGAGTCAGGAGCAGATGCCGTTAAGGTAGGAATAGGCCCTGGTTCTATCTGTACAACCCGTGTGGTCGCGGGAATTGGCGTTCCGCAGATCACAGCCATCATGGAAGCTTATTCCGTTGCAAAGGAGTATGGGATCCCCATCATTGCAGATGGCGGCATCAAGTATTCAGGAGATATGACAAAGGCCATTGCAGCAGGCGGAAATGTATGCATGATGGGAAGTATCTTTGCAGGCTGTGACGAGAGCCCCGGAACCTTTGAACTTTATCAGGGACGTAAATATAAGGTATACAGAGGAATGGGATCCATTGCAGCAATGGAGAACGGCAGCAAGGATCGTTATTTCCAGGAAAACGCCAAAAAGCTGGTACCGGAAGGCGTAGAAGGCCGTGTGGCATATAAGGGAACTGTGGAAGATACCGTATTCCAGCTTATGGGCGGTCTCAGATCCGGTATGGGATACTGTGGTACAGCAACGATCGAGGAACTGAAGCAAAACGGAAGCTTTATTAAGATTTCAGCAGCTTCCCTTAAGGAAAGCCATCCTCATGATATTCATATTACAAAAGAAGCACCAAACTATAGCGTAGATGAGTAAAGAAATCTAAGCGGGGAGTAAAAGGAGTATAACGTTAGTGGGGAACTTTGAAGACAAAGCGTCGGAGTGCAGCATGACAGCCTTGCTCCAGAGCCTGATAGAAGGGAAGGAACTGGAAAGATGGCAGCAGCACTTTTGCGAGATTGCAAAAGTGTTTATTTGCTGTGTGGACGGACAGGGTGAGGAGCTGACAGCGCTTGGCGGAAAAAAGAGCGAAGCGGACAGGATCGAGGAAGCGCTTGATAAAGAGCAGGTCAGTTCTATGCTAAAGAGAGTATCCGAGGACGGCCTGGAGGATCAGACCATTGAAAATACCGCATATCCTAACTTGCGTGTTGCGGTGATTTCCGCAAAGGCAGAAGGAAGAACTGTTATGAACTGGCTGGTATGCGGGGTGATTTCTGATGCCTTTTCAGAGGGCGAATATGCAATGCCTGCACTTACCGGTTTTTCCAGTACCTTAACGGAGGAACAGTTTGCACAGGTAGTGGATGCGCTGCGGGATACTACAGAGACCCTGATCGGGTACAAATATTCCATGATAAATGCCCAGGCCCAGAGCAGAAGAAGCCGTTTTTCCGAGATGGAAATGAGCGAGAACCTGAAGCGCTCAGAGGCGCTGACAGAGGTAGTGCAGCTGCTGGAAAGCGAAGATTCCATTGAAGAGGTAATGAGTGATCTGCTGGGCACGGTAGGACGCTTTTTACACTTAAGCACCGCTGCGGTCTATCGGATCGCCAAGCAGGGAAATAAGCTGAATATCGTATCCTGGTGGAGCAGAAGCGATGCTCCCGTCAGATCGGAGGGAAGCTTTGAAATCCCCAATCTGTCTCTGTTTAAGGCAGAAAAGACGCTGGTGCTGTCTGAAAATTCCGTTATGGGAACAGAGGAACGGGAAGAAATGGAGCGGCTTTCCGTGAAGGCTCTGATTATCCTCCCGATTATCATAAATGGCGCAGTCAATATGTATGCCTACTTTGGGGAAAACGAAATTTCCAGAACCTGGAAGATTGAAGAGATCCGGTTTTTGAATGACTCTGTCAAGATCCTTCAAAGCATTCTGACCAGAAGGATCCAGAAAAATTCTCTGGCAGGCTCCTACGCTTCCCTGGAAACCATTCTGGACAATGTAGGAAGCGCTGTCTATGTGAAAAGCCTGACCACAGATGAACTCCTTTTTGTAAACCGCAATCTCCGTCATACCTTTGAAAAGGAACTGAAGGACGGAACCCTGGCAGAGCTTTTGGATCAGGGGATCACAGGAGAGAGCGGCATCAGTGAGATCTTCCATGCCAAGAGGGAGCGCTGGTATGATCTGTATTATACCAGGATCAAATGGGTGGATGGTAATCCGGTCAGACTGTGTGCTCTTTACGATATTACAGAAAAGAAGAATTATCAAAGAAAAATAGAGCAGCAGGCTTATACAGATTTCCTGACAGGACTGTATAATCGTATGTGCTGCGAAAGAGACCTTTCAAGATATGTGGATGAGGCAAGGAGAAACGGCTCTAAGGGAGCGCTGCTTTATCTGGATCTGGATGATTTTAAGCATATCAATGACGGGCTTGGACATCAATATGGAGATGTGCTTTTGAAGGCGATTTCCCACAGCCTTCAGAGAATAGAAGGAATAGAAAATACCTGTTACCGCATGGGCGGCGATGAATTTGTCATTGTCATTCCTCCGGAAGGGTATGAAAGACTGGAAAAGATCATTACCTCTATTAAGGAGATCTTTGCAAATCCCTGGTTTTTGAAGGACGCTGATTATTACTGTACCATGAGTATGGGAATTGTTGTGTATCCGGATTCCGGGGATCAGGTCAGCGAGCTGATCAAAAAGGCTGATATCGCCATGTACGAGGCCAAGAAGCAGGGCAAGAACAGGGTGGCGCAGTATTCGGACAACATTGAATCCAAATCAGGCAAAAGACTTGATATGGAAAAGAATATGCGGGATGCTACGGCAAAGGGATATCAGGAGTTTGAAATTTATTATCAGCCCATTATTAATATCCAGCAGGAAAAGCTGCCCTGTACCGGGGCAGAGGCGCTGATCAGATGGAACAGCACGGAGCTTGGCTTTATTCCGCCCTCAGAGTTTATTCCCCTTGCAGAATATCTGGGGCTGATCAATCCCATTGGAAATTATGTATTGCGCGAAGCCTGCAGAAGATGTAAACTATGGAACGAAAACGGACATCCTGATTTCAAGGTCAATGTCAACTTATCCGTGATACAGCTTCTCCAGCCGGATATTGTTGAGATCGTGGAAAACACGGTAAAGGAAACCGGCATCAAACCGGGAAATCTGACTCTTGAAGTAACAGAAAGCCTTGCCATTAACGATATGGAAAGAATGAAGCATATTCTGGCAAAGATCCGCAGCCTGGGAGTGAGGATTGCCCTTGATGACTTTGGAACGGGGTATTCTTCCCTGAACCATATCCGGGAAATCCCCCTTGATGTGATCAAGGTGGATCAGAGCTTTATTAAGGATCTGGAAAGAGATGCATATGCAAAATCCTTTATCAAAATGGTAGGAGAGCTGGCAGATGCGATCCATGTCAACCTGTGTGTGGAGGGTGTGGAAACCAGACGCCAGTATGAGATATTGTCTAAGCTTTGTACCTGCATGGTGCAGGGATACTATTTTGACAGGCCGATGCAGAGAGAGGCATTTGAAGAAAAATATGTGCCGGAGCTGGTCAAAAAGCAGAATGGAGAAAAGGATGAGTGAGAAGGAATTGACAGAAAACGTAGTGACATCGGAGGCTGAGGAAGAAAAAGCCACAGTTTCCAAAAACTTTATCGAGCAGATCATTGACAAGGATCTGGCAGAGGGTGTTTATGATACCGTACACACCAGGTTTCCGCCGGAGCCTAACGGCTATCTTCATATCGGACATGCAAAGAGCATTCTTTTGAATTATGGTCTTGCAAAGGAATATGGCGGCAAATTTAACATGCGGTTTGATGACACCAATCCCACAAAGGAAAAGACGGAATTTGTGGAATCCATCCTGGCAGATATCAAGTGGCTTGGCGCAGACTGGGAAGACAGACTTTTCTTTGCATCTAATTATTTCGGACAGATGTATGAGGGCGCCATTAAGCTGATCAAAAAGGGAAAGGCTTATGTTTCCGACCTTTCCGCTGAGGAAATGCGAGAGTACCGCGGAACGCTGACAGAACCTGGGAAGAACGATCCCAACAGGGACAGAAGCGTGGAAGAGAACTTAGCGCTTTTTGAAAAAATGAAAAACGGGGAGTACGCTGACGGGGAGAAAACGCTTCGAGCTAAGATTGATATGGCGTCTCCTAATATTAACATGCGGGATCCCATTATTTATCGTGTAGCACACATTTCCCACCATAATACGGGGGATCAGTGGTGCATTTATCCCATGTACGATTTTGCACATCCTATTGAGGATGCCATCGAAGGGATTACCCATTCCATCTGTACTCTGGAGTTTGAAGACCACAGACCACTTTATGACTGGGTTGTGAGAGAACTGGAATATCCTCATCCCCCTAAGCAGATCGAGTTTGCAAAAATGTATTTGACCAATGTAGTCACTGGGAAGAGATATATTAAAAAGCTGGTGGAAGAAGGGATTGTAGACGGCTGGGATGATCCCAGACTTGTTTCCATTGCGGCCCTTCGGAGAAGGGGCTTTACGCCGGAATCCATTAAGATGTTTGTAGAGCTTTGCGGTGTTTCCAAGAGCAATGCTTCTGCTGACTATGCAATGCTGGAGTATTGCATCAGAGAGGATCTGAAGCTGAAGCGCCCCCGTATGATGGCGGTATTAGATCCGGTGAAGCTGATCATAGACAACTATCCCGAGGATCAGACGGAAATGCTGGAGGTTGCCAATAACCTGGAAAATCCGGAAATGGGCACCAGACAGGTTCCTTTCGGCAGAGAGCTTTACATTGACAGAGAGGACTTCATGGAGGTTCCGCCTAAGAAATATTTCAGACTGTTCCCGGGCAACGAGGTGCGTCTGATGAATGCCTACTTTGTAACCTGTACCGGCTGTGTGAAGGATGAAAACGGAAAGGTCGTAGAGGTACACTGCACCTATGACCCTGAAACAAAGTGCGGAACCGGCTTTACAGGAAGAAAGGTCAAGGGAACCATTCACTGGGTACCTGCGAAGGAAGCTATCCGGGCAGAGGTCAGATTATATGAAAATATCATTGATGAAGAGAAGGGAGTATATAATGAAGAGGACGGCAGTTTGAATCTGAATCCCAATTCTCTGACTGTACTGAAGGATTGCTTTTTAGAGCCTGCACTGAAGGACGCAAGGCCCTATGACAGCTTTCAGTTTGTGCGTCAGGGATATTTTTGTGTAGATGCCAGGGATTCAAAGGAAGATGCCCCGGTATTTAACAGGATTGTATCATTGAAGAGTTCTTATGTACTGCCTAAGGCATAAGAAAAATTACACATATGCTGCAGTGCAGCAGAATGAGAGGATAAAATGGCTGGATTATTAGATGGACTTGAAAAGATTGGACTTGGAAATTTAGAGGGCATGGATCTGTATACTGACAAGGAAAAGGCAGAAGCGGAAAAAAAGAAGACGCCGGCGCCGGAAATAAAGGAAACAGACTTTATCTTTGATAAGACCTATGAATGCCCTGTGTGCTATGAAAAGATCAAGGCAAAAACCATAAAGGCTTCAAAGGCAAGAATGGTGCGGACAGATCAGGATCTGAGACCCATTTATGAACATATTGAACCTCTGAAATATGATGTGGTGCTGTGCCCTCACTGTGGTTATGCAGCCCTTGCGAGATATTTTGGCGGACTGACAGCGTCCCAGATTAAGGCGGTGAAGGAAAATATATCCAAAAGCTATCATTCCATCACCCAGGATAAAGAAACCTATACCTATGAGGATGCGCTTTACCGCTATAAGCTTTGCCTTGTGAATTCCATTGTCAAGAAGGGAAAGGCCAGCGAAAAAGCCTATATCTGTCTGAAGGCCGGATGGCTTTTAAGAAGTTATCAGGACTGTATTACCCAGTCGGGGCAGCAGACAGAAAAGCTTCCGGAACTGAAAAAGCAGGAACAGGAATTTTTGAAAAATGCACTTGACGGCTTTATCAGCGCAAGACAGACAGAGGACTTCCCCATGTGCGGTATGGATGAAACCACTGTGGAATATCTGATCTCTGTTCTCGCCATCGAGTTTGAGAAGTATGATATTGCTTCCAAGCTCATTGCCGGTATCCTGGCATCTACAACGGCAAGCAGCCGTATGAAGGATAAAGCAAGAGATGTAAAGGATCTGCTGGTGGCAAAGCGGAAAGAGCAGAGCGTCGAAAAGGATAGCTGATTCCACAGGTTCTGACGGAAAATTTTTAAATTAATGAATAACCCCCAAAAGCAGTAAGCTTTTGGGGGTCTTTTACATTACAATTATGGCAATATCCATAAGGGCGGTAGTGCTCATCTGCCTGTGCACTTATGTCTCGTCATCAAAAAATTCTTCTACCTCTGCCTGTGGAGCAGCTGCGCTGGGATCAGCAGTTTCTTCCTGGGCGCTGTCTGCGGCGGCCTCATTGACAGGAGCAAATGCTTTTTCGGCTTCTTCCGTGGAGGAAGTCTCTTCGGATGCATCGGTCTGGGTTTCTGAAGGGGATGCATTTTCTTCCGGTTCGGAAGCTTTGGCAGCATCTTTATTGATCGCAGTCAGATCGGTAAAATTGCTGTCAGGAGAAGCAGTACCCTCTGCAACAGATTTTACAGTTTCCCTTACCTGCGCAACAGAACCTGAGATCACTTCCTTTGCCTTGTGGAAAGCTTCTGTGGCAAAAGCTTCAGCTTTATCAAGATTTAAGGAAACGTAGGAACGCTCCTTGCTGTTATTCAGATCCTCATCCAGATCCTCGCTGAAATCATCAAAATCATCATCATCATTTTCGTGGGTATCAGCAGAAACCATTTCATCTTTTTTTTGGAGATACTGGTACGCTCCGTAAATAGCGGCACCTGTAATTGCAGAAAAAAGTAAAAATTTTCCAAACTTCTTGGACATAACGTAGCTCCTTTCGGTGGATTTTCAGATAGTAATATCTTAATACTATTTTGGGAAAATGAAAAGAGAATATGTATAAATAATCTATGAAATTTCATTGAAGTAGCCTGAAAAATATGATATATTTAATTTCGACTTGCAAAGTCAATATTGGGGGACGGTAAAACGGAATGAATGAGAAATTCTTTGACCTGAAAAAGGAAAAGCAGGATCGGATGATCAATGCGGCACTGAAGATTTTTGGACTGAACGGCTACGAGCATGCAAGCACAGATGAAATCGTCAGGGAGGCCGGCATCAGCAAGGGCCTTTTGTTTCACTATTTTATCAGTAAACTGGGACTGTATACCTTTGTTTATGACTATAGTGTCAGATATATGCTTTTAGAGCTTGGAACCGGAGTGGCTGCGGAAGAAACAGACCTTTTTTCCCTTTTGGGACAGGTATTGCAGTCTCAGGTTCAGGTGATGAAAACCTATCCGTATATGCAGCTCTTTTTGCAGAGAAGCAGATCGGAGGACGTGGGAGAAGCGCTTCTTGCCACAGAGGAAAAGCGTATGATCCTGCCGGAAAAATATGGGGAGATCATGGAAAAGGCCGATCAAAGCAGCTTAAAAGCAGGAGTGGACAAGGACAAGCTTTTGCAGATGTTTGAATACACGGCAAATGGATTGATGCAGGAACGCTTCTGTGACGGCTCCTTTCAGCCGGAGTTATATCATGCAGAACTAAAGGAGTATCTGAAGCTGCTTAAGGGTATTTCATACAGGGAATAACTGAAAATGGATAAGAACGTAAAATGATAGAAAACAAGTGATAAAAGGCCGTGCAGAGGCAGATCATAAGTAATAAAATGTTCACAGAAATGGAGAGCGATCATGAAGGAAACACTTTATACCATTCCCTTAAACGATGCAGTGGCAGCAGATGACGAATGCCCCTTTTGTTTTATTGAAAGGGAGGTGGAGCAAAATCTGCTTGATTTTGTTTTAGGCAGCGGTTCTTCTTACATGGAAAGTGACGTGCGTGCCGCAACAGATGCAGCCGGATTTTGCAGAGAACATTTCCACAAAATGTTTGAATATGGAAATACCCTGGGAAACGGATGGATCTTAAAGACCCATTACATGAAGATGAACAGGGAAATGCAGGAGCAGTTTCAAAAATATGCGCCGGGCAAAACACCTCTTATGGGGAAATTCAGGAAAACTGCGGAAGGAACCAATTCCGTCAGCAGCTGGGTGAAGGAAAAAGAAAGATCCTGCTATATCTGCAACCGCTTTGCCGACACTTATGACAGATATATGGACACTTTCTTTTATATGTATAAAAAGGATGAGGAGTTTCAAAAGAAGATCCTTGGCGGAAAAGGCTTTTGTCTGCATCATTTCGGAGATCTGTGTGAATATGGGGAGATGCGGTTAAGTGAAAAGGAAAAGAAAGAATTCTATCCGGCCATGTTTGAACTGATGGAAAGAAATATACAGCGCCTCCAGGAGGATGTGACCTGGTTGGTCGATAAATTTGACTACCGGAACAAGGATGCGGACTGGAAGAATTCCAAGGACGCCGTCCAGCGGGGCATGCAGAAGCTGAAGGGCGGATACCCTGCGGATCCACCCTATAAGATGAATAAATAAAGAAAATAAAACAGGCCAAGGAGCCAGCTGGTAAAAATACCGTAAAGGATCACAGGGCCGGCAATAGTAAAGATCTTGCAGCCGATTCCAAAGACCTGTCCCTCTTTTTTGAATTCCACAGCAGGGGCGGCTACGGAATTGGCAAAACCAGTAATAGGTACAAGAGCGCCGGCTCCGCCGAACTTTACAATGGACGGATACAGATTAAAACCGGTCAGCAAAACGCTTAACAGAACCAAAATCAGGGAGCAGAAGCTGCCCGCCATATCCTGATCCATAGAAAGATTGTTTTTGGCAAAATTTAAAAGAAACTGTCCCAGGGTGCAGATCAGCCCTCCGGTCAGGAACGCTTTTGCCATTTGTAAAAGCAGGTTGTGGGTAGGGGTTATCTTTTTCACATATTCTTCGTAATCCTTTTCCATTTGAGCCTGTTTTTCTTTTTGCACTTCTGTCATCATAATCTCCATTCTGCAGATGCTTTTTTTGTAATGCTTAAAATCTTCTTTTCTAGTTTTTGCAAAGAAAGCAGATTTATTCCAAACTATTATTTTTTTATAAAGGTAGGCACGTCTCTTCTTGTAGATTGTCTGCAGGAATGATACAATGAAATCCGATAAAAGCATGAGGAGATGGGGCAGTGGTGGTTAATTTTTCCAGTATGGAATTTCTATTTCGATTTTTACCCGTTTTTTTGATCCTGTACTTTATTGTTCCCAGAAAATACAGAGAATTGACTTTGTTAGTCGGGAGCTTTGTTTTTTATGCCTTGGGGGATCTGAAATTCCTTCCGGTACTGGCGCTGCTGATCCTGTTAAATTATGCTCTTGCAAGCGCATCCTGGAAGCAGCAGGAGGGCTACAGCATTCAGGAATGGCAGCAGCAGAAACGAAAACGTTATTTGACCATGGCAGTTTTTCTGGATGCGGGCGCACTTCTTCTTTTTAAGTGTCTGGGAGTATTTGTATCGGAAACACTGCTTCCTTTGGGGATCAGTTTTTACATTTTTAAAATGATCTCCTTTCAGGCAGACATATATAAAAAAGAAATTTTCAGCAAGCCGAAGCTCAAATATGTAGCGCTTTATTTCAGCCTGTTTCCGCAGGTGATCTCCGGCCCGATCATGCGCTATGGAGAAGGGGAGTTTGAACTGGACAGAACCTGCGGACCGGAAGAACTGGAAAAAGGACTGTTTTATTTTGTTTCCGGTCTTGGAATGAAAGTGCTTCTGGCAGACCGTCTGGCAATTCTCTGGAACGACCTGCAGATGATCGGCTTTCAAAGCATTTCCACTCCTCTTGCATGGCTGGGAGCCCTGGGGTACTCCCTGCAGCTTTATTTTGATTTCTGGGGCTATTCCCTGATGGCCTCCGGGTTGATGGTGATTTTGGGATTTCCCTTTATTCAAAACTTTGACCATCCTTATGCTTCCAAAAGTATTGCAGAGTTTTACCGCAGATGGCACATGACTCTGGGAAGCTGGTTTCGGGATTATGTTTATATTCCCATGGGCGGAAGCAGATGTACAAACAAAAGGCTTGTGAGAAACCTTGCACTGGTATGGATTCTGACAGGCTTATGGCATGGAAGCGGCATAAACTTTCTGATCTGGGGAGGACTCCTTGGGCTTTTCATTATCTTGGAAAAGCTGTTTTATGGAAAGTATCTGGCGAAGCTTCCGGTTCTTGGGCATCTGTATGTGCTGGTGCTGATCCCGCTCAGCTGGGTGATCTTTGCCCTGACGGACCTGAAAGAGCTTGGCCTGTATTTTAGCAGGCTGTTTCCCTTTTTCGGAGAGGGGATTGCGGTTCACCAGGGAGATTTTCTGAAGTATGCCGAAAGCTATGGGATTTTTTTCGTGGCAGGAATCTTGCTCTGTATTCCTGCAAGCTTTCGTTTTCTTCAAAAGCACCGCAAAAATCCTGCGGTATTGCTTTTGATGCTTTTGGTTTTCTGGGCCTGCGTTTACCTGATTTCAGGCAGCGCCGGAAACCCGTTTATGTATCTGAAGTTTTAACTATGGCAGAAGCTGTCTGAAACAGATGGAAGCTGGTTAGGGCTTTTCTTTTGTAGGCCGGGCTGCGGGGATCTGCTTTGGTGGTGGAACAGGATGGGGCTTACGGTTTGCTTTGAAGGCGGAGCCGATTTTGGATTTTTTGATCTGCTTTGAAGTTGGAGCCGATTTTGGGTTTATGGTCAGCTTTGAAGGCGGAGCTGATTTTGGTATTTATGGTTTGGCAGGAGTGGAGGGCTGTTTGGATTTGTGGTTTGATCTGAGGAGTTGTTTGGAACTTGCCGTTTTTTCGTGATAGAGCGCTGGGAGAAGAAAAATGAAAAATTTGAAAAAATGTCCTTTACTGCTGCTGATCCTTTTTACAGGTGTACTTTTTACCATTGTGGCAGCAGTGGGAAAACAAAATATATATGCAGATCAGGGGTATGACCCTCTCAAGACGCCTCTTTTATCTGTTTTATTTACAGGGGTGCAGGATGATATTTATCCCTGGCAGATGTTAAGCGGGGCGGAGCCGGTTTCTGCGCAAAAGGCGTCAAAGGAAAATGATGCAGTTCAGGGAAATTCAGATCAGCAGGAGCAGTCAGTGCCGGGGCAGAACGGAGCAGCTTCCCCTGTGGCAGGAACGGAGAAGAATACCACAGAAGCAGAGCAGTCAGGCCAGAATGCAACAGAAGCCGGCCAGAGCGCAGCCCAGCCGGGTCAGGATGCGACAGGAACAGACCAGAGCGCAGCCCGGCCAGGCCAGAATGCGATGGGTGCAGGCCAGAAAGGTACCGGAAGCGATAATGCAGCCAAAACACCTGCCGCGAAGCCCTTAGAGCGGCTGCAGCCTTTGCGGGAAAGCACTTATGAGGAATATATAAATCATATATCTGCTGATATTTACGGAGACGCCGGGGCTGTCAGAGCGGCAGAATATCCTTTTGAAACGGTAACAGAGGATTATTTTGATGATGCATTGTTTATTGGAGACTCCAGGACGGTAGGGCTTCGGGACTATACAGATCTGGCGGAGCATGCGGATTTTTACTGCGAGACTTCCCTGACAATTTATAAGGTGCTGGAGGAGAGCTTTAAGGGAAAGGGAACCATTTTAGAGGCTCTCTCTAAAAAGAACTATGGCAAGATTTATCTGATGGTAGGGGTCAATGAGCTTGGCAGAGGCACAACAGAGGATTTTATGGCAAAATATACCGAGGTGGTAGACACACTGCATGAGCTTTGCCCGGATGCCAAGATCATGATCCAGGGAATTATGCATGTTTCCGAGAAAAAGAGCAGCTCGGATGCTATTTTTAACAACAGCAACATTAATGCCAGAAACAATGCGATTGCTACCCTGGCCGACAATGTACATTTCTTTTATATTGATATGAATGAAGCTGTCTGTGATGAAAATGGAAATTTAAATGCAGAATACACGCATGACCAGATCCATTTGCTGGGAATGTACAATGATCTGTGGAAGCAGTTTCTGCTGGAACATGGCGTTGAGGGCTAAAGGGAGCCACAGAACTTGATATTGAGCCAAGAAGATGACTTCCGGTTTCATGTAAACGATAAAATTATCATTTGTGATAAGAAGATAAAAACTAAAAAGAGGCGAGGGTATTGCTGCAGGTATGCAGCTGATACCCTCGCCTCTGGTCGCTATTGGGTCTTTAGCTGTGTTTTTGTTGTTGTACACCCACGTCAGATGTTGCCGCTGGGTCTTTTTGATGATTTAAGTCATTTGTACCCTTGCCACTGGGTATTTTGCTGAGTTTATGTTGCTATACACCCACGTCAAATGCTGGCACTGGGTCTACTGTGATGATTTAAGTCGTTTGCACCCTTGCCACTGGGTATTTTGTTGTGTTTTGTTGCTGTACACCCACACCAGATGTTGCCGTTGGGTCTATTGCGATAATATAAGTCATGTGTACCCACACCATTGGGCTTATTGCTGCATTTTGGTCTTTATATACCCTCACAGGTCATTGGCACAAGAGCTTGCCAGTAAATTTTGTTCATAACCCAACTTGTTTCAAAGGATATGGCAATAAATAAAATATAAGAAATAAAAAGCAGGAAAGCTTAAGGAAGCAAGAAACTAAAAAGTAAAATGCCAAAAGCAAAAATCCCAAAAACAAAAGAAAGCCATTGAAAAGTAAAGGTGTTAAGGGCAAGAAGCCTCAAAGCAAAAATGCCAATAAACAAGAAAGCAAAAATCCCAAAACAAAAGAAAGCCCCTGAAAAGCAAAAGTTTTGAAGGCAAAAAGCTTCAAAACAAAAAGCCAATAAACAAGAAAGTCTAAATTTTCAAATTAAGAAACCCTAACATCAAAAACATCAAAGTCAAGAACTTACAAAGGCAAAAGGCTTAAAATAAAACTTTAAATGCAAGAAATCAAAAAGAATAAAAAATTTCCCATATGCAATACTAAGCAAAAGCGTAGTTATTTAAAGAATAAAAATAGCAGAAAATATAAGTTGAAAGAATGGGAGATTAGCATGGAAACAGAAGTAGGAGCAATTTTTGAACAGGGACGGGGCAGCATTAAGATCCCTATGCCAATTTATATAAAGGCCAGCGCTTCCGTTGTGGGAACCAAAGAGGGCGAAGGGCCCTTTGGAGAACTATATGATATTGTGGGAAAGGATGACAAATTTGGCTGTGACACCTGGGAGGAAGCAGAGAGTACCCTGCAAAAAGAGGCACTGACTTTGGCAATCGGGAAATCCGGCATGAAGAAAGGAGAGATTTCTTATTTGTTTGCAGGTGACCTGCTTGGTCAATCTATTGCCAGCAGCTTCGGACTGGGAGCCTTTGAAATTCCACTGGCGGGTATGTATGGAGCCTGCTCAACCTGCGGACTGACCATGGCAATGGCAACCATCGTGCTTGCTGGGGGAATGGCGCAGCATGCGGCTTGTGTGACATCGAGCCATTTTGCCAGTGCAGAAAAGGAATTCCGATTTCCGCTGGGGTACGGCAATCAGCGTCCGCTGTCAGCAACCTGGACTGTGACGGGCAGCGGAGCTTTTGTGATCAGCAGCAGTAAGGGGACGGCGGACAGGGCGCTTGTAGCCGGGATTACACTGGGAAAGCTGGTAGATTATGGCCTGAAGGATTCTATGAATATGGGGGCCTGTATGGCTCCTGCAGCGGCAGATACCATATACCGGAACCTTGTGGATTTTGGAAGAAATCCGGAAGATTATGACAAGATCATTACAGGAGATCTGGGCAGTGTAGGTCAGAAAGTACTTTGGGATCTGATGAGGGAAAAGGGAATGGATATTTCAGGAGTGCATATGGACTGTGGAATGGAGATTTATGACAGCAGTCAGGATGCCCATGCCGGAGGAAGCGGCTGCGGCTGCAGCGCAGTGGTTTTATCTGCTTATATCCTGAAGCAGTTAGAGGAAGGCATCTGGAAAAGAATTTTGTTTGTTCCCACAGGCGCTCTTTTAAGTAAGACCAGCTTTAACGAGGGGCAAAGTATTCCGGGGATCGCTCATGCGCTGGAGCTTGTAAGCCCAAAGTAAAACTGTTTATGAAAAAAGCAACAAGACCATTCAAAGCCTCATAAAAACGAAAGTCCAGATCCAGCAAAGTCCTGAAGAAAATGCCCCCGGATCCAGCAAAGCCTCATGAAAGCCCCATGAAAAACATCCCGGAATCCTCCGTCCCATTCATAAGAGAAAAGTACAATAAATACATGGAACCATAATAGAATTAAACCTCTCCCGGTGATATGATTTTTTTATCAGATATATGGTCTGCATCTGTCTGGAATGTTTTACAGGAAGGGGCCTTGAGAGGGAGGAAAGTGTGAAAGATATTTTTTACACGGCCTTATGACTGTGGCTTAAAGCTTGCAGACTTATGGAAAGGTATGGTGAATTTTATGGAGAAGATCAAGACAAAAAGCATGATCGAAAGAGAACAAAAGACGAGCTATCGGAACTTTAACGTGGCTGTATACTGTCCGGTGATGAACATCAATAACATTACCGATTTTGAGGATTTTGACCGGAAATTTAAGCTTCTGTACGGGAATGTTAAGATCGGCAGGGCTTATCTGGAATGCTACCGGGGACTGATATGGTGTGATAAGGAGCAGCTTCTTAAGGTAAAGAGCTATTTTGAAAGAAAGGGAATTGCAACCTCAGGTGGAATTACTACCTGCGGAGCAGGGGATAATGAGGGCTTTGAGTCTCTTTGCTACTCTAATCCCGAGGGCGTGGAGATCCTCAAAAAAGCCGTAGCCCTGAATGCAGAAGTTTTTGACGAATTTATTTTTGATGATTTTTATTTCCTGAACTGCCGCTGCAAACGCTGCGTGGAAGCAAAGGGAAACAGAACCTGGTCGCAGTTCCGCCTGGATCAGAAGAAATGGATCACGGAAGAGATCGTGATGAAAACGGCCAAGGAGATCAATCCGGATATTAATGTGATTGTAAAATTCCCTCAGTGGTATGAAGCATTTAACGAGACAGGCTATGATCTGAAAATGGAGCCCGAGCTGTTTGACTGCATTTATACCGGAACGGAGACCAGAAATCCTGTTTATGCACAGCAGCATCTCCCTAAATACTTAAGCTATTTTGTCATGCGTTATCTGGAAAGCGCAGCCCCTTTCAGAAATCTGGGCGGCTGGTTTGATCCTTATGAATGCACTTACAATATTACCTCTTACCTGGAGCAGGGGTATCTTACCTTGTTTGCAAAAGCCAGGGAGGTGACGTTGTTCTGTCTGGGAAGCCTGATAAGCGACCCTACATACCAGACTTTTGTGCCGGCTCTTGGCCAGATGTTTGAAGAGATAGACGGCTATATGGGAGAATTAGGGAACCCTGTGGGGGCGGCAGCCTACAGACCTCATAATGGAAGAGGAGAGGATAACATTCACAATTATCTGGGAATGTGCGGAATTCCTTTTGAAGCCTGTGTGGAATATCCGAAGGAGGCTGAAGTGGTCTTTCTGGCAGAAAGCGCGGCGGATGACAGGGAGATCATAGACAAAATGAAGCAGAGCCTTTTTGCAGGGGCCGATGTGGTTGTAACAAGCGGCTTTGTGAGAAAGCTGGGAAGCGCTTTTGAAGAATTTGCCAACATCAGATATACGGAAAGAAAGGCGATTGTCAGCGAGTATGCGGACACCAAGGATAACGGACTGACCGTAAGCGGCAAATACACCGGAAGCGGTAAGGTTCTGATCCCACAGCTTGATTATTATACCAATGATGTCTGGGAACTGGCAGCAGCTTATGGCTATCACAATAATTTCCCCATTGTGATCCGTTTCCGGTACGGCCAGGGACATGTGGGTATCATAACCATCCCTGACGATATGAGTCAGGTTTACCAGTATCCAAACCAGGTACTGCGGGTGATGAGAGAGCTGCTTTCCAAAGAAATGCCTGTGGTAATAGACGGCCCTGCCATGGTGCAGGTATTTGCCTATGACAATGATGTGGTGATCCTCAGGTCAGACCTGCCCTATGATGAGAGCATCAGCTTAAAGCTGGCAGAGAGCTATACGGGCGTGAAGGATCTGATCAGTAATGGTGAGATAAAAGCTGTGGGAGGAAGCGTTCCCCTTCGGATGACGCCGGGAGTAAACTATATTTTAAAGCTTCAAAAATAAGATCCTTGCATTTCTTGTATAATGCCTTCCGGCTATGGTATGATAAAAACAGCCGGGAGGCATTCTATTTTTATCCGGCAAAAGGAAGAGTTCGGGAAGAGATCAATGAAGAAAAAGAAAAAAATGCAGAAAAAAACAAAAAAGTGGATTGCGATTTTGACGGCGGTCCTTTTACTTCTTGGCGGCTATGTCTTTTATGTTTTTCAAAGCTATTACCGCCTGCAGGATAATATTCCCCTGGAGATCATGCGCAACGGGGAAAACTCCAGCTTTGAAGAAAGCTATGTGGTGGAACCTGGAAAAGCATATATGATCATGACCTATAATATCGGTTTTGGTGCATACAGGCCCGAATTCAGCTTTTTTATGGATGGAGGAAAATCCTCCTGGGCCAAGGATAAGGAAACGGTTATGGCAGGGGTAGCAGGAATGGGGCAGATCATCAATGATGTAAACCCGGATTTCGCCCTTTTGCAGGAGGTAGACCTTGATGGAACCAGATCCTATCATGTAGATGAGCTTTCCCTGCTCAATCAGTTTATGAAGGGATATTATTATACTTATGCCCAGGATTATGACTCTCCGTTTTTATTTTTCCCGCCCTGGCAGCCTCATGGGGCAAACAAGAGCTGTATTGTGACGTATACAAGGGAAGAGATCACGGATTCCGTGCGAAGGAGCCTTCCTATTTCGGAAGGAGTTGACAAGCTGGTGGATCTGGACAGATGCTATTCCATCACCAGAGTGCCGGTATCCAATGACAAAAGGCTTTGTATCTATAATGTGCATCTATCGGCCTACGGCGGCAGTGAGGAGACCAGGACCGCACAGCTTACCATGCTTTATCAGGATATGGAGGCTGATTACAAAAAGGGAAACTATGTGATCTGCGGAGGAGACTTTAACCACAATATGAAAGGGGACAGCGGTGATAATACGCCCCTCTGGGCGGCAAATTTCCCGGTGCAGACTCTGCCGGAGGGCTTTCGGCTTGCCCTGGACAGCGCATTGCCGGAAAAGATAGCCCACGATTCCTGCAGGGATGCCAAGACTCCTTATGAAGAAGGCTGCTATACTGTGACATTGGACGGATTTCTGATTTCTGAAAATGTGATGATGAATTATTATCAAAATATGGACTGGGGCTATGCCTTTTCAGATCATGACCCAGTCATCATGCAGTTTATTTTGAAGCCCTAAAGGAAAGTATCATATTTTTGCTCCAAAAGCGCATACTGTCTTTGAACAGACCAGAGTGCGGCTAAAGGAGATCAGAAAATGGCAGATACTAAAATATATTTGAAAGCAGAGCAGAATGCGGAGGTAATGGAGCCACAGGTTTGTGTGAAGGACATTGCCTCCGTTTATTGTGCAGATCAGGCAGTTCTTGCAAAGGCAAAGTCCCTGCGGGTATATCAGTTCCATGAAAAGGAGCAGAAAAGGCAGGTGGTCAGTATCCTCTATGTGATTGAACTGCTGGAAAAGGAATGCGGACGGGAAGTGGTGAGCCTGGGGGAAAATGCGGTGCTGATCGAACTGGTAAAGACGGATCGGCATAAAGGCCCGCTGCAGAGGATCAAAATGGTGTTTGTGGCCGGGATCAGCTTTTTTGGAACCGGTTTTACCATTATGGCCTTTCACAATGACATCAGCATCGGGAAAATTTTCGGACAGGTTTATGAGCTGGTCATGGGAAAAGAGGCGGACGGCTTTACCATTCTGGAGGTTGCCTATTCCCTGGGACTGGCTGTAGGGATCATCCTGTTTTTCAACCATGTGGGAGGACGGCGGATCACCAAGGATCCTACGCCCATCGAGGTGGAAATGCGTGTGTATGAAACGGATGTGAATAAGGCGCTGATCGAGACAGCAGACAGGGAGGGAAAGAGTATCGATGTTTCTTAAGCAGCTTTTTCTTCTTGTGTGCGGACTCAGCTTTGGCTTTCTTGCGTCCGCAGGGGTATTTACGGTTTTGGTTTCTGTGGGGCTGATCCCTCGTTTTGCAGGTAAAATGCATGTGGCCAGAAAAATATTTGCGCTGGAGGAGGCGGTAGTGTTTGGCACAGTGATAGGCGGGCTTGCCAGTATCTTTCCCCGGGGAGCGGAAAAGGTGAGGCTTTTTCTTTCGGGACTTCTTCCGGGAGGGGAACAGGGAATGGCTTTTCGGATCATAGGGACGGCCTTCCTGATCCTCTTTGGCCTGTTTGCAGGAATGTTTGTGGGGTGCCTGGCCTTTGCCATTGCAGAAATGCTCAATTCCATTCCGATCTTTGCAAGACGGATCGGCTTCCGGCATGGACTTGGGG
>OBAR01001404.1_pt1 | contig 20880 bp, 25 predicted proteins | sample 1517911 | NCBI WGS metagenome assembly OBAR01 (sample SAMN04571709, study PRJEB22368) | human gut metagenome | biome: human gut; material: stool | host: Homo sapiens | place: Luxembourg | collected 2012-10-26
CCGGTTATCTTTTCATGCGTCCGCGGTGGGTCATGAAGAATGGTTCTACAAGACCTTTGGTATTGATGCTGAGATACTTATAGATCATGCCTGGGGCATAGAGCCTGTAACCATGTATGATATCAAACACTACAAGACTGACAATCACTCTCTTTCCAACGGACAGGTACTTCCCAGACCATACAAATATGAGGAAGCCTGCATTGTCCTTATGGAGATGATCGACATTCTGTGCTGCGACATGTATAAGAAAAACATTGTATCTTCTACCTTTACCTGGTGGATAAGCTACGATTATAAGAGCCTTGAATACTACCCTTCCTATGATGGACGACTCTCCATCGACTGGTATGGAAGGCTGCATCCAGCTCATTCAAACGGTACTGTGCGTATGCGGGCTGCAACCAACAGTGTACAGCAGGTCACAAACCTTATCATGGCAGATGTAAAAAAGAAAAGTGATCACAGGATTCAATTCCGCAGGCTTGGTATCTGTGCCTGTGATGTAAGAAATGATGAAGGAATATATCAGATGGATCTGTTTACAGATTATGATGCATTAAACAGAGAAAAGCGGCTCCATGCTGCCCTGCTTGAAGCCAGGACAAGGTATGGTGCCAATGCACTTCTTAAGGGAACAAATCTTTTAGAGGGTGCAACAACTATAGAGAGAAATAAACAGATTGGAGGACACAGAGCTTAAAGCACAGTCTCCGGTCTATTAAGAAACGGAGGAATCAGATGAATACCGATAGTTCTGTAATAGAAATACCTTCCACTTTCAGATACAGGGATGTATTTTTAAAGGGTAAGCCCAAGCATGATAAGACTGACAGCTTTTCCATAAAACATCCTTCAATGGATCTTGGACGAAGAGCAAAGATATTCAGTCCCTTTGACGCTCTTAAAGGTTTTAATGATGAGCTCGCAAAATCCGAGCAAATAAATGAAGACTACTATGCCGATAATGGCTATGAAGAGATAGATGAATACCCATAGGAGTAAAACATTATGTGTACCAGATATGCACTGGAGAAGGATCTCCCGGAGTTAAAAGATATCTTTGAGATTGCTTTAAGATCCTCTCTAACAAGTAAATTTGTTGATACCCACGCAAGGCCTCTGATCACAGATGGAGAAGTCCGCCCGACAGATATCGTTCCTGTAATAGCTCCCAATGCTAAGGGAATAAAAAGTGTGTTTCCCATGCAGTGGGGCTTTCTTGCAAGAGATGGAAAGCGCAGCCTCTTTAATGCCAGAGTTGAGTCTGCCATGAAAAAGCCTACTTTCAAGGATGCATGGAAGTCACACAGATGCATCATACCTGCTTCTTATTACTTTGAGTGGGAACATTTCAAAAGCACAGACGGTAAGACCAAAACCGGTGATAAATATGCCATTCAGCCCACTGGCTGCATTGTTACCTGGCTCTGCGGTCTTTACCGCATTGAAGACGGCTATCCAGTATTTGTAGTTCTCACCAAAGAGCCAACAGCAGAGCTATCTAAGATCCATGACAGGATGCCACTCATGCTTCCCAAAGAAAAAACAGATGACTGGATAAGCCCGGAATCAAATCCCGATGAGATTGTTCCGTTTGCTTTATCAGATATGGTTATCGAAAAAGCTGAAGGTTAGTCCCTCAGCTTTCTCTTATATTTTTTATTATCCAGACAATTATTACACTCCAGACAATGAATGTTTCATCATATAGTCAGACATTCTAAGCCAATCTATATCCACCTGCCTAGTCTCCCACTCATCTATTAATTTGCTGCACTCATCTTCCGAAATTTGGCTGTCAGGTACTTGCGATGCGTCTCCAATACCTTCGCTTGAACCATTTATATGTACTGCTGAACCCAAATACCCAATAAATTCATCTTCCACAAAACCGTTACTTCCCCAGTCTGTGTTTTCATCAACCTCCAAATCCAATGGATTAAAGTGAAGTCTTGAAATGCCCCAGTAAGCAGCTCCACCGCTTCCGGTTTCATAAATATAACCGTCTAACCCAAGCCAGTGTAAGTCTCTACTACCACCTTCACAGATTTTAATTACATGTTCGTCTACCAAAGCATATGCTCTCTCAAAATAGTCTTTTGGTATCCAGTCTGCATCAGCATCATCCAACACACCAAATATCAATTCACAGATTCCATCACTATCAAGATCAACATATGTATATCCTACATTATTAAGGTCAAAATTATAATCCATTTCATAATATGAGCCTAATGTGATGACTGTATTATTGTCATTCTTATATAGCAAATTACTCGTTCTAGTAATACTACCAAAATCATAGCTTTGGTTTTGCCATTTCATTACTTCATCATAAGAATCAACCATATCCTGAAATGCATTAGCATACAGTTCATCATATTTTTCAATGATGTTAGTGTCCGTCAGACTATAAATATATTTTCCATTTTCCTCATAGAGATATGTTCGATCATATAATCCTTCTTCTGGGCCATATAGATTTTTAGCATAAGAATCCTCTGCATCACTTTCAGAACTTGTATCTGTACTTTCCAATTCTTCCTCGTCATTACTTGCAGCCTCATTATTTACATCTGTATCTTTACTTGTCTCCACAGACTGCTCCACATTAGCTTCTTTAAGTACAGCACTATTATTTCCACAACCGACCATTATATATACAGAAGCTACTAATAAACATCCAAAAGCTGCTTTTCTCATAAGTTCCCTTTCCTAGTGTCTTATATGCCAGTTCTTAGACTCAAATAAAGTATTTCCCTAAGTTCGCCTTATCTAATCATCTTCAATAACCAACGTGTTTTTTAGACCAATCACAGTTACTTTCTATATTTGTTGAGGTTGAACCCCTCTCTTTTTGCCCTCTCTAGCAACTGTTCCTTTGAAGCATCCTCAGCATCACACATATCAAGAAAGCCTAACCCACCTGAATATACTGCACTCTGCGCACCATATTCATTCACTAAATCCCTGCGTAGTCTGTTATAGTCATAATCACCATCATCTGTATTCTTACTATTAAAGAACAATCCCATGATTGTGCTAAAAGCTGTATCTGCAAGTCACTATCTATACATCCATCAATATCCTAGAGATTATCCCATGAAAATACAAGCTTCTGACCAACAGCTTTCCTCGCTAGTCTGTTACAGATATCCTTATGATGGAAACTCATATCAGTAATTATTTCAGTAACCTCATCTGCATTGCCAAGCATATCTACTGACGATAGTTTCTTTATAGCTGTGCTTTCAGCCCAGCCATAGTAATTGTCGTAATATTCTCCCCAGGTCATACGGCTATCACCCACCTTACTATGTTTTAAATAAGTTTCCCCTATGATAATTCAAATATTTCTTATTCCCTGAAGTCAATTCAATATGTATATCCTGCCTGATATTCAAAAAAATCCTATCTTTTTCGTCAAGTTCTTTTGAAATCATTATTATCCCATCATCATCAAAAGTAATGTACCCCTTATCAAATGCTTTATCGTGATTAGGACAGAGCAAAAAACCATTATCTACCTCAAGCCTTTCATTTTCATCACTTTCACTCCAAGGCTTAATATGACTTGCTATGAGAAAATCCTTATTAGATACACTACATAAGCAGCAATGATCGTACCTTTGTAACAATCTTTCCTTAAATATGCCCTGATTTACACGTGCCTTTACTACAGCTTCTTTGTCTATCCCTTTTAAATCAAGGTCATCAATTTCCTTGGAAACTTTCTTTGATATATCCGCATTTTTCTCACGTTTCAGCAGACTTCCATCTAGTTTTTTGTTATTGCGCCAGAGCCAATCACAAAAGCTCATCAGTACCTCATTACTCCACGCCGAAATTTCAAGTATTGAATCCTTCCAATCCCGTAACATAAAGTTCTGATATATCATATCTGTCTTCGCATCGTAGGGAACTCCTACCCTAATACAATATTGCTCAAGCGTTGATGAAGCTACTACCGGCACAATCAATCCTGGAAGATATGTAATAATAAGCCTGAACTTAAACAGATTATTTAAGTTATTTTCTTTGATAGCTTCATAATCTCCGTTGACATTCTTCGTGTTTATCGGAAGAATTGTTGTCAATTTGTTGTCATTTTGTTCTGACTATACCTTGCAAGTCGCATAAACACTGACTTTTAGCGGTCAACACTTTTCATTGTCGGGAATACCCCATGGCTTAGCTTATTACAATTCATAATTGCTTATTATAGCATTTGAGGTCTTAGCTATTCAATTATTATTCTTTGTGATTCATTGTCCCTCAAACAAAGTTGTTGTAAATTTGTTGGTGATCACATATTTTGTTGTAGGAAAATCAGCATCTCCTTCTTAAAAGATATCTCCTAATTTTAATGCCAGATTTTCAAGTGATTCCTGTTTCTTTTGATCCGTTGCCTCCGCATAAATATCCATGGTAGTTTCAATGTTTCTATGTCCCATGATATCCTGTATGACTTTTAAATTCGTCTCATTCTCACACAGGCGTGTTGCGAAAGTGTGTCGCAGATAATGACAGGAAAAATGGGGAAGAAGTATTGCTTCCCGTTGTTCTCTTTTCGCCCGGATGGTTTCCTCTTCATTATAATGCCTGCAAATCCTTCGAATCGCATCATTCACTGTCTGAGGATTTGGAACATCACCAAAACGGTTTGTGAAGATGAATCCTGAGATTCCATCAATAACCTGCGTGTTCTTTCCAGTAACCTCTTGTGCTTCTGCTTCCATTTCAAAGGCATCCTTCACGACATCCAACATCGGAATCGACCGGATTCCTGCCTCTGTCTTTGGACTGGATACATGCATCTCACATTGTTTTGCTCCAACTGCTGCATAATAGGAAACACTACGTCTTACATAAACAATACGTTTTTCAAAGTCCAGATCCTGCCAACGAAGTCCAAGACACTCTCCAATTCTACAACCTGTTCCAAGCAATACTGTAAACATTGGCCACCAGTGATAAAACATCGGATGATTTGCAATGTAATTCATAAATGCTCGTTGCTGTTCTATGGTCAAGGCATGTCGGCATCCGCGATTCTTTCCTGACTTTTTGGATAGTTCTTTCATGATACCATCCGAAGGATTTCTACGGATAATCTCGTCCCTTACGGCAAGTGTAAAAGTCGGATGCAAAAGCGTATGTACCGAGTCTAAAGTATTCAACGCCATCTTTCCTTCTTTTACAAGATTCTGATAAAACTGAAGCACATCCGAATACTTCACATCCGCTATCCGTTTGTTACCAAACCCATTCCGGATCCAACGATCATAATTATCAAGATAATTACTTCTCGTTGACTCCTGGAGTTCGTATTTCATTGTCATATAGCGGTCAAACGTATCATTGATTGTTGCCTTTCCAGCAACATACAAATCCAGACCATCCAACTGGTCTTTCTTCAGTTTGTCCTCCTTTTCCCGGAGTTCAGTCAGATCGTTCGCATAAATATACCTTCTTCCCAAGGGATCCGTATAGGTATAAATATACTTCAGATCACTTTTTCTTTGGATTTCTCCTTTTCGTAAAGCACGTCCACGTGCATCTTTCCTTGCTTTCGTCATTTTCATTTCCTCCATGTTTGAATCGAAGGATGCTCTATCAGACCTAATTGCAAGGTATTTATTACCTCTATAGTTTATCCTATTATTCGATAAAAAGCAATTAGAATCTTGAAAATTCATATCCGATCCTGTTTTATATCATTTACTTTTTCTTCTAATACTCCCGGAAGGTTTCCAGATATTTTTCAAACAACTCACAATTCACTAGGACCAGTTTATCCACCTTATAAATGGCTTTTGCCTCCCGTGCCATTGATTGAAATTTGGAAAGCCCCATGCTGTATTTTTTTGCTCCCTCTTCATACCGGACAAACTTCTTGGCGTACAGTGCAGTCGCCTCTACGTCTGCTCTCTTATATCCCATGACTACCTCCCTCTCCGATTTAATATGATTAGTTGTGGTTCCACTTTTTCAATGAGCCGTTTTTTTATTCGATAGACGTGCTTAATGGCTGATCGGTACTCAATACCAAGCTCTATAGCTACCTCATCCATTGTTTTTTCCTTCATCAAATATGGTTTTAAAATGTTCTGGTCTTTTCGTTCCATGGTTCCAAGTTTCGACACAAAAATTTCAAAATCCATGTTTACTCTGTGATAATTGCATACCTTTCGAATAAGTTGTTCTTTATCATCGGTATGGGAAAAGAAATCTTCATCCAGAATTCCTTCTTCAATGGCCTGTTTCACACTATCATGTTCAATTGCCTGACTCATGGTTGGATTAGAGTTGCCGAAAGAAACCTGAATCCGTACACCAAGTCCTGTATAACTGGTTTTCCGATTATATGCCTTTTGATCCAGAATTTCTTGAATTAATTCCTCTCGATAATCCCGTAACAGTTCCTGCCGAATAGAAAAGTTCTCATACAGATAATTAAATTGTTCTTCTGGTGCTCTTCCTATATACCCATCAATATTAATTGCTCCAGTTTTCATCCTTGCCTCCTTAGGAATTTCTGAAGCAGAACCGGTTTGCTTCCAACTTTCATTGACAAGGTTCATTATAGCTTGTGCTGCATTATCCGTCGTTTCCCAGTTATTGTACCGAAAGTACAAGGACATTGTACTTCCAGGAAAAGAAACAGATAGATTCTTGAAAAGCCTTGGGAAAATGCCCTATACTACCCGAGTATTTGATTCTTACCATAGGTACCATTCCGAACCCCTGTCATCCCCTTGCCCGAACTCCCAGGGGACAAAAAAGAGCTGCTGCCTGTCAGGGATAAGCCAATAAAGTGTATCCTTAGATTAAAATTTTGTGTTATAATATCAAGGGGAATAATAAGGAAAGAGGGGGAGATCCCATGGCTTTACTCGGTTGGATATCAAATGACTTTATTGATAAAGAATTATTTGCTCCTTTTGTGGTCAAAAAAGATCTGGATTATCTATCCGATCTGAAAAGAAAATACCGCCTGATTCTAAAGAAAGCAGAAAACTCTGGGGCTGACGAAACCAGTCTAAAGATCCTTCAGCATGATTCAAAAACAATATGTGATGCCCTAAAAGCGTATTACAATGGACACATTTCATTAGCACATACCAAAATAAAAAATCTTGTAAAAAGTTGTATAGACCATCCATTGGCAGTTAACACGATTAATGAAAGTACTGCTTTCCTTGGCACTCCCGGAACCGAAATTCAATTTTTCAGGGCCCGGACCAATGATAATCCTAATGGTTATTCTGCTAAAGAAATGCTCCATTTACCTTTGTCATTACGTGTGAAGACAGGAAATTACCGTTTCAGCCTTCCCGGCATTCCAAGCCTATATCTAGGAAATTCTTCTTATGTATGCTAGTTAGAAACCGGAATGCCTACAGAACACACTTTTCATGTATCCCCTGTCTTATTAGACGGTACTCAAAAAATTTTAAATCTGGCAGTAATGACCAGAAGTTTATGGTATCTAAATGATTTAGAAGAAAATACAGTTCATTGCTGGCTGAAATTATTAATTATGATGATCGCTACCTCTTATACTGTCGAGGAAGAAAAACGTTTCTTTAAGTCAGAATATATCATCTCCCAAAGTATCATGTTAGCATGTAAAGAATTAGGCTTGGATGGTATTGCCTATTTTTCCAAACGTGTAAAAGATGAGATCTTCGGGTATGCAGCTATAAACCTTGCTCTATTTGCCGTTTATGATAAAAACAATACCTACTCCGATATTTGTAGGCATCTGAAAATTGACGATTCCTATAGTTATATGATGTTTAAACAGCTAAAATCCCCTAACACATATCGAGACTATCCATTAAGATCAATATCTACCGGAATGATTACGAATATAGGAAATTATAAAAGACAGTACGGTTATTCTTCAACAAAATTTTGTGATTTTGATAAATTCCTGTTTACATCATGGGACGATAAAGACCTCATTCCTTGGGGAAATGCACTACTTTAATCAGAATATTTATTATAATGAAAGGAAATTTTTATGTCTACTAAAGATCTTAGTCAGTTATTAATAACATTATCTGAGGCTATGGATAATCCACTGTGTCAAACAATCCGTGAAAGTCTGATTAATGCTTTGGGAATTTATTATCCCCAAATTTCTGTAGGTGCAAATGCAATAAATTCTTTCCTGGCTAACTATAATGCATTTAAGTTAAATGAACTACTAAATGGGCTTTCTTCCAACCAGAACTCAGAAACTTATCTTAATAAGCTAAATACATATGTAAAATCATCTCATCAAAATGCAATCCGTGTGGCAGATTTATTTCGAAAAACAATCGATGCCGAGTCTCCAAAAGCTTGTTACCTATATGGGCTCATTCTAGGCAAGCATCTGGATAAAAAGACAGAATTTACACCTGATGGCTAATGTGGAACAATACCTGGGACATGACTTTTCTTCTGCCTGAAATAAAGTATCCCAGGCTTTTCTTATCCCGCATTTCCTCACCTCCTTTGCTAAAGAGGAGCTTTAGCTGTCAACTCTTGTCTTACGCTGCGTAATCAACTTTATGTGGATATGATAACAGCTTTTAAAAATAAAAATCCCCACCAAAATGGTGGGGAAAAATCACTTTCCGTAAACTATTTTATTCTGTTGTCAGGCGCTCCAGCCCATGTTCCAGCAACATTTCATCTATGTCGTAGAGATTGTATATCCTGTTGTTTATCGCTACTATAAGCATGGCATCTCGGGGATCCTTTGCATACAATTCATTAAGACCATATAATTTCAACGCTCTATTTGTCTCATCCCAGTTAAAGTGTCCTGCGATGCAGAACCGAATGATAAGATCCCTGTCCTTGGTATGCTTCTCCATTGTAAAAATCTTACTTCCATAAGATTCCGTAACACCTGCAAAGGAATATACATCCTTCAGCTTTATATTCTTTTCATCAAGAACATCCTTCATGTAGTAATAAAAGGTCTTCTTTTCATCAGCCATGTATTTTCCATTGTCCTTAAAATACGCCTCCAGCTGATTTGGCTTCATATTTTCAAGAAGGTCGTTCAATTCATCCGTTGGTTTCTTCTGCATGAATCTCACCCCTTAACTCTTCAAGTGCTTCCAAAAGTTCCGAAGCACTGTATCTGTCATCGGCATTAAGGCTGATGCAACGCTCTACAATATCCCACAGCCGGCCGCCTGCTCTCTCTTCCTTTGGAAATTTCCTTGTAACCATAACATTGAGCAAAACACCTATAGCATATACATCAGACTTTGCTGAAGAAGCAGACAATCCATAGCCAACCTGCTCCGGTGCTGCATAAAACCTTGTACCCATATATCTGGTGTCATCCGTTTTGTCCGGGTCATACCATTTTGCAACGTTCATATCAAGCAGATAGATCTCGTTCTCCGACGTAACCATAATATTGGACGGCTTAATATCTCTATGTATTATCGGAGTCGGAAGACCATGAATAACCTCCAAAATCCTGCAAATATCTATGGCAATGTCTATCGCCCGATCCTCCGAGAATGCATTATCCTCAAGTAAATCCGCTATCGTTTTTCCCTCTATGCACTCCTCTATGACAATGAGACAGTTTTCACTCTCATATATCTCATGGATGGTCGGCATGTGTTTTACCGGGTTATCCTTAAGATAGTCATACACACTTCGATTGTATATAGTAAGCAGCTTTTTACATACTTTCTGCCCGTTTCACGATGTCCTACCAAAATGATATCTGGGCGATTATCTATATGCTCTAAATCCTGATATACAGATAGTGCCAGTGCGTCCTCATCGGAAAGCCCCTTGTAAGGACTCCTCTGCTCTGCCTGAAACTCATCCTCTGAGGCATACAGTTCGCTTTCATCAATCTTATTTACGTAACCGCACTCCGTGCAGGTCCATTCTCCATTATTATCAGAGAAGCCTTCTTGTATATTCAGCATGGAGCCGCACTGGTCACATATCCATGCTATATCACCCTCGACCTCCGGATTGATAAGCATTTCACCGCAACCTTTGCAGATCCAGTACGGTAGATCGTTCCTATATCCCTTCTGCAATGTGAGATTGGCATCGCACTTCGGACAGAACTCATATGGTTCTCCCTCTGGCTCATCTGTTTTTTTGCTATTCTTAACTTTCTTAAACAGTCCTTCAAAAAAATCCATCTATCACTTTTCCTTAAATGCATGATACGTGATTACTATTTCAACATCCGGTCTGAATGAAGCATTCTGAGAAAATTTTGTATCTCCTCCTATAGAGATTTCCTCCACAGAACCTTCCTTTGTAATCCAGCCCGTTATAAGATCACGATCCGCTTCCGTTGTTATATTTACAAATCCAGCTTCCTCAAGTGTAGAAACAAGTTCATCACAGAGCATCTTCCTTCCATCCTTTGCGGAGACCGGAACAGGGATGCTTTTCACTACATGATAAATAAGTTCTACCCTTGCATCATAAGGGTATTTATCCTCATCCTCAAAAGAGGAATCTCCACGAATACTCACATCTGTGACTATATATTCTTTTTTGATATCCTCTATGCCGAGATCATATTCGGCGTGCGCATAAACATTGGTAAAACCTGACTCTTTAATTGTCGAAATGGCATCCTCATAGTTTAAGCCAATAATATCATCCTCAGAAAAGCCGACTTCGATTCCTTTCTGAAATTCCTGATACTTATACGCTCCAAAACCAGCTAAGCCCAGCAAAACAAAAAACAGGAATATACCTTTCCAGTGTTTTTTATAGAAAGCCTTCCGTTTCTGTCGTCTTTTTTCTATATTTTCCTGCCGGATTCGCTCCTTCTCGGCAAGTTTTCTTTCCCTTTCAGCACGTTTTTGATCAAACCAAGTGGGTTCCTTTACTCTGGTTGGAGGTGTCTCATAATATGGCTCATCATCTTCTTCATCGTCATCATCACAATCATATAACGAGGATTTACCTGCTTTTGAAATAGCATACGCAGCCAGCCCTATGCCAAAAAGTGCTCCAAGGATCGAACCACCTCCGGAGTCACTGCTATAATCACTATCGCTATCATCATCGTCATCGGAATCATAGTATTCAGATGAACCATCTGCTGCTGTGTAAGAACCGCTTCCATCGGAATTCCAGTAGCCCCAACTACCATCTGCGCCCGTATATGACCCACTGCCATCTGCATTCTTATAGCCCCAGCTGCCGTCTGCTCCTGTATAAGATGCACTGCCATCAGAGTTCTTGTATCCCCAACTGCCGTCAGCGCCGGTGTATGAACCACTTCCATCCTCATTTTCATACCCCCAGCTACCGTCGTTATCTTTATCATAATCAAAATCATCGCCAGAGGAATTTAAATATTCCCATCCACGATCTTTTGCCATATAGCAAAAATCCTTTCACTACTTTCTCTTAAAACCCTTTGCAATCTGAGCTAATGCCTTCTTCGGATTTTCCCGAAGTTCTATCAGCATAGTAAAAGCTCCCTCACCGTTGAGGTACTCCGACTCTTCAGACAGCTTCTTTGCGGTATATCCTTCAACCGACACAGCATTTTCACCTATATAGGTTGTATGCTCAATCCAATATTCAAACTCTGCGGCTATATCTGGATTCTTATCAAAACTGTCCAATTTCTTCTTTATTAAAATCCCCGGTATTTTGTTCTCTTCATAAAATTTTTTTATTACAGCACTCATACCATCACCTCCGTAAACTTATTAGCAAACGCCCTTGCGTCAACTTCTACATACTGGTCAAAATAGTCCACAAAAAACAACCAGCCCCCACCCGGTAATGGTACAGGCGAAATATAATTATCAAAGCTTACCTTATATAATGCATCTTCCCATGTTTCCAACAATTCCGCTCTCATGTGTTGATATGCATGTCTTAATTCATGAGTAAGGGTATTAACCAGTTCAACCGGATCAGAAAAGAATTTGCTATTAAGAGTAACCGTGTTGTTCTTCGGATCGTAGAACCCATATGAATCATCGCCATCGACTATATTGATGGTCGGCATATTTTCAAGTCCCAATGCATCTCCCACAGCCTTCGCCAATTCTTAGGAAGTATCTCATATCCTATAAGTGCGTTAATAAATGTTGACTTTCCTGCGCTATAATTACCAAAAATACATATTGGGATGATGTCCTTCAATGCATCAGAGACCTTCATCAATCCCTTAGTAATTCCCACATCATCTTTAATGATATTCTTAATTATCGGCTGAACGGTACCAAATATTTCTTTAGCATGATCCAGTATGTCCCTCGCATTCTCAAGGATACGGGTTGATCTCATCAGATGGACTTTATCTTTGAGTTCTTCATCATTACAGATATTCTCAACTTCTTCGTATTCATCAGCAGTACCTTCAAATACAAGCTCCACCCTTTCAGTTCCGACATAATACTCTGAGACGATGGTATCAATGATCTCCTTTACCTTAAAAGGCAGAAAAATCTTCTCCTCATCATTTTCACGCAGGCGGCTGTTGATACTGTTCTGTTGTATATTTTCCCATGTATCAGCCTGCCCCTTGTAAATAAAGTAAGCAAGCGTCCTGTTGTATGGGTTGCTGACAATTTTGATCTTCGTCATAATGATGTACCTCTCCAATCTTCTGGTATAACTATACCGCCTATTGTGTCCTATAAAAATGCCTCAACCGCAGTTTTTATCAGCATCCCGCTAGTTGTAACATTTTATTTTACTCCCTTTTTTCAAACTTTACTCCCACCATTTTGGTGGTGATTTTCACTGGAAGTTATGCATTATTACACCCATAATCCTACCTAGATATTATTACCCCTTTGCTATCTCCATCAGATAATCTACATCGCTCTTTTCATCCAATATGTGCATTTTTCTATGACAGTTCGGGCAGAGTGCTACAGCATTATACACTTCATCTGCTCCACCTCTAGCTATCCATATCACGTGATGGCATTCAAGATACGCTTCACCCTTTTTGTTGAAAAAAGGTGCTGGTTTATTGCATAACTGACATACACCTGCCGCTCTCTCTTTCACAATTTCAGCCACAAGCGTAGACCTTTCCTTGACTTCTACTTCAGTCATATGAGTCTTTACATGCCTACCATCAAAAGTCTTTAGATCATCCTTAAGTTTTTTTAGCCTTGTCTTCTTTTTTGCAAGTCCTTTATCGACTGTTGGTGGCACTCCGAAATGCTCATAAAGATATGCTACATACTCCAACAAGCTCTGATTTTGTATATCTGGCTGTTTTTCCTTCCACTGCAAGAGTTTTCTTTGAAGCACAAGTTCATCATCATCTTGAAGATATGGAATACCAGCTTTCTTACAAAAATATGTCAAATGCCTCTCTGAATGAATTGTGAGAAACTTATCCGGATAATACATAGCAAGAATTTTATATCGTACTATCGGTGCCAACATATTCTTACGAATCGCATTAAAATCGTCCTCTTTTCCTGCATCCACAAGCCTACACAGTTCAGATCTGATTACGCTAAAAGCTTCCTCCGCAGTCTGACCATATTTCTTTGTAAAATCATATTCTCCAGTTGATTTGCGAACCCATATACCAAACTTCTGAGCTGTAGCATTTCTTATATCTCCCATGCCAATCTGCTCACGCTCAAGACGATAACAAAAGTTCTTTTTATCGCCAGTACGCATTGCATACTGCTCCAAGGTTATGCCTTCCAGCATATCCCTATCAAAGTCAGAAACAAACTTTTTTCTCAATGCTTCAATATGTAAAATGTTCGGATTTGGTTCACTTATCTTCATATACTTTTTCCATCAAAAATTATTTTTCAGTATAGGTTGATAAACTCTTATCTTATGTTCAAACGAGTCTATTCCACCCTCCATATAGTTCACAATATCTCTTTTAATCGTATCTTCAGAAGGATACCCAGCTCTTTCTATCCAGCCATTCTCTCCATCAGAACACATAACACAAACCTGATCTGCCATAGCATTTGTAACTATAGTGGCACTATGAGTAGCGATGATAATCTGCCTTTTATTTTTGATATCACGTAATTGCCTAACAAGATTCTTGTATATGTATTGACTGTCAAGGTTATCTTCTGGCTGATCAATTAAAATAGGTCTATGATCATCTACAAAATCTCCGTATCCAAAAATAAAGTCGAGCATAGCCACTACTTTTTGTCCAAGAGAAAGATTTCTTACATCTTTATAATCTGCTCCTTGTTTAGTAGTGGTCTTACTATTTATATTGAACTCCAAAGATAGTTTTTCCGACTCTCCAACCATTCTTCTTAAATAGGTTATGGCTTGAAAATATCTGTTATTATCAATCAAAGCGTCAAATATCTCATCTATAGCATTTTTTTGTTCTTCTATACTGGGATCCGGTCTTGTTCTATTAAAGAAGTCAGCAATATCAAATTGATATCTATCCTCCTCTTTCAATGCCATTTTCAGCAAAGATACAATCCCGACATTCCTATATACATAGTGAAGATAATCAACAGCATTTTCCTCCGAGACATCAGTATCCTGAAATCCATCTCTCTTGTTTGCTCGTTTTCCACTAAAAAGCCAGTTCTCAAAGTCAGGTGCATCTACGGGCTCATTTTGCATGTAAATGATTCGAAGAGTCTTATCCATTTTTTTGTTAAATGGCCCAATAATTTCTTCTACTTCTTTTTTTCTTTTCTTCAACAATTCTTGCATATCATTTATGGCTTTTGCCAAGCCATTCTTCGATCTGCAATTGATAGTCTTCTCCGGCGATGAAAGAATTTTATTTTGGAACATAAGTTGCCTTATAAAATCGTCTATCTGATTACTGCTGGCTGTTTGCACCAACTCATTAACAGAATATCTCACATCATAGAGTTGACTTAGCGTTCCATACTTTTTTACTGATTTTATAACAATCTCACTCTGCCCTTTACTTTTTATCACCTCATATATGGTCAAATAGTTCTTAACAGCATAATTTCTTACCTTGTCCTCCGAAAAATAATACTTGTAACGATATCTGTCTGCTTCGTTTTCTCCAAAACACCTTAAAATATTATCATTTGTATCTGCTTTAATTGGAGTAGCCATCCGTATGAGGTATTCCTTATTCCCATCCGCAAACAGCACCCATATATCCCCATGTTTACAAATAAAGTCCAGAATCCTCTCATCTGAAATCCTTAGTCCAACTGCATAATCCAGCACTTGCAATATTGTACTTTTACCTGTTCCTCGTCCGCCAATAAAACAGTTAAGAGAGTCAGAAAAGGCAAGGGAAAAATCACCTCCATCTTTCCCCTTCAAAAATCCTCCGCTCTCTATAAGTACACTTTTTATATATTTGCGTTCCTTGATCTCGTTTGTTAATGATACGGATATTTCAAAATCGTCAAAAGCTTCTTTTAATGTCTTAAAACTTCTCTTGCCGCTCTTTATCCAGAAATAGTTTTTATCTATCGTTTCTATTGAGTGTGAATCATTATCAATCACAAATCCTCTGGTTGTTATTTTCTGACTTTTCAGTATTTTAATTACCGATTCTATTTGAGACTGTTGATGAACCCCTATGTATTCAAAACAGTCAGCGTTCTTAAGTTTCTTTTTATAAGCGCCACTCAAGTATTTCTCATCATTAAACAAATCAGAAGAATTGATATGCGCAATATAAGAGATTCCGTTAAGCTCTCTTTTGAAGAAATCTATTACTTCGAGACTCGTTTTATATGTTCCATCAACTTTACTGATTAAATACTCATCAAGCCAACTCTTAACTTTTTCTGTATCTTTTTTATCAAATATACCAACAACATGAAGCCTGTCAGCACAGGATATTTCAATACCACATATAATCTCAGGATACTCATGTGAGCCCTTTAAATTATGGATATCCTTAATAGCAAGTTCTAGCTTGCTAATTCCATCAATGCTATTGTGATCAGTTACAACAACAATTTCATAGTCATTACATACAAGCTCATTAGCCAGAAGAATATATGAAAGCCACTCTTCTTTTGTAGTATAAATACTTCGCTCATTAACAAGCGTTACGCTTGTTAAAAACTCCTTTTTCGGAACAACTTTCTTCTGCATACAATATTGCATTATCTGCGTTTCATCAGCTTTGACGTAATTATCATGTTTCCATGATGAAAGGAGCGTATAATCGTGCGAGGCTGGTGTATGAAGGTGAAATAAAGTCTTATGATAAAAGCCATATTTTTTATTTATGGCACTCATTCTCTCATATATTTTTTTAATCGCCTTCATATCTTCCACGCTTATGTCCCTCGCTTACAATTGCTTAACTATCTCCATAAACTTGTCATAAGAGTATGCCCCCGCATATCCTGGATCCTTACTTTGAAATACCATATAATATTTATAAAGCCTTCCCGCCTGACTGGCCCATTCGGAGCCTGTAGCTGCCTTTGCCTTAGACTCCGGATTATCCAAATGATCTCCTTTTGTTTCAATCATAAGAATTTTTCCATCTGTCAGCATGACCATAAGATCTGGATAAGCGGTTACGCACCATTAATTGCAAATCCCTTTCGAGATATATTCCTGTGCCACCACTTCACATTATCAAGACTGGCAAGCTCATACATAACCTTCTTCTCGTAATCATTCAGATCACCATCCTCCTCATACAATGATTTTGGAATAGAAGAAATTGAGGTTGTTGGAGATATACTCTCCTTCATCTGATACATAGGCTGACACTGTACGATATCTGTCTCCACCCATTTGCGGAACATCTTTGCCTCATGCTCTGCCAACAAATCATCTACCTTCTTTTTGATTTTCTCTGCATAAAGCTCCGTATTCTGCTCCAAATCCGTGAGCTGTGCCTCTGACATCTGCTCCATGATTTTCCCTACATAATCCCGGATTTCTCTATCATCAACAGCGTTGTTTTTTGAAAGGCGCGTGCATATACGGTCTTTGCAGAGATTTCTCTTTGTTGCCATAGGTCTTGAATCGAACCATTCTTTAATGGCCTCACTCTCGAAACCTTTCAATTTCCAAGCCTTTGGAACTTCATGTGTATCATCAACATCAACCTTCGCTATCTCTGCCTCGATTGAATCAAAATCTATCTCCGTATCTTTGTCACGAAGGGTAAAACCTTTTCGTAGATTTTCTCTATCAAGCAGTTCATATTCATGCTCTGAGAAAAGACTCGCATCTCCTTCAACAACAAATTGCGGGAGCCTTAATTCTTTGAGATCGTCCTCAAATTCTTTCCTTACATGATACATTTTCATTTTGCTCACCACTTCATCAGGAATATCATCATACTGCTCGTTTTCTTCACTTGTGATATTCTCCCAATAAACCATATTTTCAGTTAAAGACATCTCAATCATGGTATCAACGGTTTCGTTTGCTTGGTTTGTAGTCACCTCATTTTCATAATCATCATTTAAGACCGTTTCTAACTGTTTTTTTAACTCATCAGTATTTACATCTAATGGCTCTGTATCGGATAAATTTGTTTCCAGCGATGGTTGAAGATTCGGTAATTCCATCTGCTCGGATTCTGTCTCATCTGTTTCTTTCACTTCAGGATTGTCCAAATCTTTGACCATATAATCACGCTTGCTGAATCCGGCATTATTCAGACCTTTTACTACTTTATCAAGTGTGCCGTAAAAATCCGCAGATGATGTGATTGCATAAGAAAGATTTAGTTCCTGTTCCTTACTCATCTTGGTATAGGGTAATCGAAGCACTCGTCCCAAAATCTGTTCAACATCAACCGTTGAATTACGATTCGCCACTGTTGCTAGAATGTATGCGAAAGGACAGTCCCAACCTTCCTTAAGTGCATTTACAGTAATGATGTACCGGATTTTGCAGTCCCTTGAAAGCAAGTTCTCAGTCTTAATATCATCCCTGTCTCCAGTTTTAATTGCTATCTCTTCCTCTGGAACACCTATTTCTATGAGAGTCGTCTTGATCTTTTCATAAGTTGTACTGTCTTCCGATGTGCGTGGTTGTAAATCCATCCTTCGTTACCAGTATTATATGGTGGATCAATGTAAATGCACTTCACTTTTCCCTCATATTTAGGTAAAAGGGACTTTAACGCCTCAAGGTTATCCCCATGAATAACCATATTCCCAGCATCATCGTCCCCATAGCAATACTTCTTATTTAAGACACGATAAGGTACTTCATTATGATGATTAAGTACCTTTTCCTTTCCAATCCAATTCAATGACGGCATCGGTCCGCCTCCTTATCTATGTTTATTTATCCTCATCGATATACTCAACAATGTCACCAAAATCTGTCCCAAGCACATGACATATCTTGCATAATATAGTCATAGATACCTCTTCATCCCTATTCAATTTTGTAAGCGTATTCGGCGCAATGTCTGCCTTTTTTCTAAGCTCTACCTTGCTCATTTTTCTGTCAATCAATAATTTCCATAACCTGTCGTAAGATACTGCCATCAAATTGCCTCCATTACCTTCAAACACGCACGATAGTACAGATTTTATTATAACAGAGCATTTTCAAGATTTCAAGATTAATTCGCAAGTTCTTGACTTCAAATATGTGCGAAAAAAAGAGGTGTGAAGCCATAACCTCACACCCCTATAAATTATATATCTCTCTGTGAAGCTACTGCTTCCTGCGCCTCTCGCTGTTTACTTCTTTGGGGGACCGCACTGTTTGCAGCTACTATCGCTTTCTTGGCCGCAAGCCTTGCTCGTAGTGATGGGCGTTCCCCTCTTGCCCTGCGCTTTCGCTCTTCTTCCTCGATGCGCTGCAGTTCCTCCAGGCGTTCCTGCTCTGCCTGTCGGGCTTCCCTTTTCTCCTCGGATTTTGGAACTGTATTGCTGAGTACATTACCATACTGATCCTCATGCACCGCATTTGATCTTGCCACAAATGTTGCCCAGGGGCTGTGATCATTTTCATCCTTATTGGGAATAAGGATCTGCTTATACTCCTTGCCATACCGGCAAGCTTTATATTACACGGCATGAGATCCACGCCTTCATCGTTATGTAGAATATACTCCGCAGGATCTATCGGATCCTCATTTATCTCACGCTCTATGAAAGAAGCGAGAGTGTTCTCCAGTTCATCCGCATTATCTATGCCAAGACTGGATGTCAGGTTTCCTTGGGGATCAGCATCAATGACCAGTACCTTTTTGTCATTCATGGCAAGACCAACGCTCAGATTGCTTGCCAAAGCTGTCTTCCCGACTCCCCCTTTTTGATTAGCTACTGCGATTACTTTAGCCATAACCGTTCCTCCTGTTCCGTGTTATCTGTTGCCCTGTCTCTTTCGGGCTTCGATTCTTGTTTTCTTATCAACTTCCGAGAATACTCGGAAGATCTTAGTTGTCCCTTTGTTTTTTAATACTTTTGATTGGCTTAAGACCTGGTACACCTTGTCGTTTCCCATGTGCTCCATATAATCTTTCAGCTCGTAGGTCGGTCCCGTAACTCTTACTCTTAACATACTCGTTCATTCCTCCTCTGATTGGGTATAATCTCTGTCTAAGTTCGGGAACGGTTATCATCATAATCGCTCTGCCTGCACCTATCGCTGTACTTGTTTTCATGGCATTTCCTCCTTGTAAATGTATTTTTGACCATAACAAAAAGGACACTCTCAAAAGATTTCTCTTTTAGAAAGTGTCCTTAATTTTGCAAAATATTTGATTGACTACCCAAGGAGTAAATGCATTATCATGTACTGTTCTGCATCTACCATTGGAACTATCGTGGCACTTTTGTGGTACTTAAGTTCCTTTCACCACTTGAAACCGTTGATTTTACTGGGTTTCACTGCTCCAACGACTTCATGGTCGGGATTTCACATCAATTTAATTTACATTGACGCTTTTTCCTTTAATAAAGCCCTTTTCAGCATATCAACATTATCATAATAACACTTCTTTGTTGATTACGCCACTAAAATTTGTCGTACTTTTGTCGTATGGCACACATTTTGTCGTACTCAGTCAGTCCCAGTAGGACTCTTTCCTAAAATACATCTAAATTGTGTGCTAAATTTTGAATTGCTTCTTGCTTTTTGGTATCGGTAACTTCCGCATAAATATCCATCGTTGTTTCGATATTTGCGTGTCCCATAATGGACTGAATTACCTTTAAGTTTGTTTCATTCTCGCAAAACCTTGAGCAAAAGGTATGTCGCAAATGATGACATGAGAAATGTGGTATTATCACAGGCTCACGATGTTCTTTGGAAGCCTTCACCACTTCTTCTGCATTGTACGCTTCATATATACGCTTGATTGCCCGATTGACTGCTTGCGGATTATGGACATTCCCAAAACGATTCATGAAGATAAATCCTTTCATTCCATCAATTTCGGTTTCATTAAACCCATTCTCCTTTTGATCTTCCCACTCCGTCTGGAGCGCATCATAAACAGTATCCATCATCGGGATAATGCGTATACCTGCTTCTGTCTTTGGAAGGGATACCGCAAACGAACACATAGGGTGGTCTTTATATTCTCTGCTGTAATAGACTAAGCTGTGATTGATATTGATCATTCGCTTATCAAAGTCCACATCTTCCCATCTGATTCCGATTGCTTCTCCAATGCGACACCCTGTTCCCAACAGAAACTTAAAAAACGGTGCCCAATGGTAAAATGTAAGACTGTTTTCTACATAGTTGATAAAAGCTCTCTGCTGTTCTACCGTCAAAGCGTGTCTTACACCATGATTTTTGCCCGGCTGCTTCTTGATCTGTGCCATAACTCCATCGCTCGGATTAACTCGAATAATGTTATCACGCACTGCAAGCTGAAATGTCGGGTGCAGGACTGTATGAATTGTTTCCAGCGTATTTATCTGCATTTCCTTTTCCTTCAGTAAG
>OBAR01001450.1_pt1 | contig 20271 bp, 19 predicted proteins | sample 1517911 | NCBI WGS metagenome assembly OBAR01 (sample SAMN04571709, study PRJEB22368) | human gut metagenome | biome: human gut; material: stool | host: Homo sapiens | place: Luxembourg | collected 2012-10-26
TGCACCTTAGCAAATTCCTTACAAAAATCATCCGCCATACAATAAATCTCCGTAAAACTGTATAAGGAATATACCTCTTTGAAATCAAGAAAGTTAGAAGAATCACTTTATTTTTGGGTAATGACTTGGCAACCGTATCATTTGCCACGTTTCGCTATGAATAGCTTTTCAAGTAACTCATTTTTATACTGCAAAAATAATCAATCTTATTGGTTTTCCAATTATGTCATGAGAAAAAAAAATAGAAACTATAAGATGATTTACTCGTATGTTTTTTATTCAGCCCTAATGTTTTCCACAAAACATCTATGTTAGTTTCCAATGTAAATCTGCCCCCCAAACTTTATATGTTATATCTTTAATTTCTCTTGTTTCTTGCTTCCAACATTTAGAGTTTTGAGAGTTTTGTTTAATATACTCCTTGTACACTTTATCCGAAATCAGTATATGATTGTACTTGTATGATTCTGTTTTTTTCTCAAATGAAGACAAATTATGGATATAAATTTTTAAACCATCGGTAGAATAGAATAATTCATTAGCCAGTTGTTCAGCTGTCAGTTTTCTACTTTCTCTAATCCAACTTTCGCGTGGCTTACCAAAGAATGGTGGAATTCCTAATGGGTCATAATGATAAAAATCACCAGTTACATTATAAAATATGTCTTTCACAGTTTTTCCTGCGAAATCAGTAAGTCGAGAAGCGAGATTAGCAGGTTTGCCAACCCAAACTAATCCTTTATTTTCTGTATTCTCATCACCTTTGCGTTCAATGCCGACTTTTATCACTCGCATTTCTCCATAATCAATACCTATACCACAATGAAAATCAACATTAGAAAATACTTCATTAATCATCTTGGAGATATGATTAATTGTAACAGCACAATTTATAGCATTGACAAAACAATTATTAACTGGAAACACGACCATTACTCTATCTCCAATAATATTTCTCACATATCCCTGATATTCCCTTGCAGCATTAAGTACTCCCTTAGTAAATGCAGTATAAATTCGTCCCATTGTTTCGGAATCATGTTTGCGGGTCAATTCTACAGAATTTCTAATGTCAACGAATAACACACACGTTTCTATGCACTTGCCTTTTTTCGCTTCACCACTTTCATAGGTCAAATCAGAATCAAGTAAAGACGGAACTTTTAACGATGTATTATATGTAAAATCTTTTTTACACACATCGTTTATCATATCTTTCATATTTGACATAAACTCGTTCATATCCATAAATTATTTGATTACAAATTGAATAACCATCATAATAACAAGTAAAAATAGGAACGTACAAAAAGAACACATCGATTTCTTAAGATGTTTGAACTTCGTAGTACATATAGATGAATTTATATATATCTGTGACAACAAATCATTTATCACAGATTCATCAGACTGATTTATAGTTTCTCTTTTAAAATCAGAGAAACTTTTATTTGATATGGATGCAAAATGTAATAGCGATTTTTCTGTCAATCCGGACTGCTTAAACATACTAGCATTTATTGTACCTTTTATGACTTGAAGAGAATAAAAGATAGAAAGAATAATCATAACAAGCATAACTGCAAGCAAACATAATTGGATGGCATTGATTAAAGAAAATTCACCATTCCCTGTTTCATAGTAATTATATATTGGAAATATAAGTTTTTGGTGTATCCAACCTATATAATCAGATGTGCAGAAAATAGTAAGCACAACTCCTTCAACTGCTAATAGAATACTTATTTTTTGATCACAGTTGTTTATCCAACTGTTTACTCTATCCAACCTTGATTTTAATTCATCTTCAGTTATTGCCATGATTTTAATCTTGTTTTATAAAGTAAAAACAACCTTGCGAATATACATTTGGCAAGGTTGTTTACTTACAAACAGTAGCTATATATTTATTTTTCAATCTCTTTTTTATCTTGTTCATCTTTAATAAAAAATGCGTAGAAAGAATCTTTTATCAAATAAACTCCAGCTATAGCCATTAATCCTAAATAAATAGGAGCAGCAGACATACCGCCTCCTTGGTCAAAACGAGCCGTCCACTTTGATGAAAGTTCTGACATTTCAGAAAAATTAGTATCAGCTCCAAATAGCTGGAAGACAAATGCAAAGACCCCTAACACAGGAGGTAGCAAGAAAAATAAGCCAATAATGCATTCTACTTTTTTGGCCTTAATAACAGCTTCATCCATATCGTTAAAATTTATATTAATGTTTCATCTTCAGCCGGAAAGAGTTTCCTCTATCTAATTGCAAAAATAGGAACTTTTTGCGATAATCTCCTACCTTCTAATACTTTTATTTGCTTTTGGAATGGATTTTTGAGTTCATCCTATATTTTCAGCCCCTTATCCTGCCTTGTAGGTGCAATCCCCAAACCGATCCTCCATTCATGTGCTTTCTGCCTGAACCATTGCACAAGCGGAATGTCATTCATGCATATGTGGTAATCTCCTTTCCTGTTCTTGTCCTCTTCAAACGAGAAAGCCGCATTCTCGTCACGAAACTTTCGGTTGAATTCAGGAGAATAGAAATCACCTTTCAGCCTTACTTTCTTCAACTTGCCCAGCTCTTGGATAACCCTTTCAGAAAAGTTCAAGGTGTTTCGGCAGAAGTCAATCAACGGCAACAGCTTCTCTACATGAGGGAAGTATCGCTGTATCTTGTTCATATACTCGTTGAACTTGATGCGTTATTTACGATGTTCCCGTTCCATTGTTTCAATATGCCGTACCAATTCTTCGTTCTGACTTTCAAGGGCGGATATGCGTTGCTGCAATTCCTCTCTTTCCACTTTCAACTTATTGCTGCCCAAAAGAGAACCGACCTTTGCCACGAGTGCCGTTTTCGCTTCGGTCTTGGCGGATTCCAGCTTCTCCGACTTGATTTCTTTTCGCACTTCATCAAGCTGCCGTTCTGCTCGTTGATGCTCGGTCTGCAACTGCCTTACGTTGGCTTCAAGCTCTCCCGCCTGCCGTTTCAGGTCACGGTAGTATTGGGCGGTGGTGGTATGCCTTGCCTCCGAACCCCGTATGCCACGCTGCAAGCCGTATTTCGTCATCGCTGCGGCGTAGCTGTCGTGGTAGGCTACCAGCCTTTCACGGCTCATGAGGTCATCGGCACACAGGCGCACGGCGTTGGCTTTCTTGCGGTAGGTGCGTTTGCCCTCCATCTGCTTCTTCTTGGCTTTTCTACGTTCACCTGTCACTATCGGCACGACTGTTGCGTGGATGTGCGGAGTATGCTCGTCCATGTGAAGCACAGCCGATACGGTGTTCTCCTTTCCGAACGTGCGATGCAGCCATTGCAGGTTGTCATCGCACCATTCGTTCAGTCTGCCCTCGTCCTGTACCCTTACCATGTCCTCGTGCGTACCAGAAAGCACGATACGGATTGCCCGTATTTAGTCGGGTGTTCTTTTTTGAAAAATGGATAAGTCTTATAGAATGTATCTATGTCTATGGAATCCGTATAGTTGCCCATTATCCACGCTGATATGATATAGATTTTCAAATTATGATATGTCCTATTTTGTTGCTCCGCAGGAAGTAAGCTTATGGCTTTAAGTATTCCTTTTATTTTCTCGGGATATTTTACCAACATCTTGCTCAATCCATCAGCAAAAGTTTCATCATACTGTTCATCAGTATGTGAAAGGCAATGTCTTACGACTAAATTGTAGTCTAGTTCTTGGGAGAACTCGTCTACAAAAAAGTTCCCGTCTATAATTCTTTGTACAAAAAGGCTATCATCTATCTTATGTTTGATGTCGTTATTTGATATCTTTTCTTTAACATCTGCCTTCTTTCTCTGAGTAGAGATGCCGCTGTGCTCAGAGTTTTGGCTATTACAGCTTGTGAGTCCTAAAGAATACAATAAAGTTATTATAATCAGAACAGTAATATTAATGCACTTCATCTTTGGTTCCTTCATTTTTTGTTTCGCTTTTTTCAGACTTTTGAGGTTTATGACCTACGACAACGACGGCGAATTCAAGCAGCAAGTGCAAATTTATAGTATTCTGTTTAAAAAGCATTCTCTTGGGGTTGAAAACTCCAGTTTTTTCCTTGGTCTGTTGTTAATTTCGTGCATATATCGTGTGATTTGTTGATGTGAAATGTCTTCAAACGCAGTTTTCTTTGGAATGTACTGTCTTATGAGTCCGTTTACGTTTTCTACCGCCCCTTTCTGCCATGATGCGTATGGGTCGGCAAAGTACACCTTTGTATCGAGCGCATCGGCTATCATTTCGTGACAGGCGAATTCTTTGCCATTGTCCGTAGTAATCGTTTTTACAAATCCCTTGTATGGCCTTAGCAATCGGATGACAATCTTGGCGAGTTCCTTGGCGTTCTTGCCATTGTTGAGCTTGCGCATGAAGAGCATATTTGTCTTCTGATGGTGTTAAATCTTCGCAATTATCTATAAATCACCGATTTCAATAGATGTTAACCACGCCTTTCCCGCCTTTTTTCCCGCCATCGCGCAAAAACATATTCCAATAGACGTGGCTCAGCCTCCGTAAAATTTACCGACATTTACCTCTCCGAAAAAGCCATTATCCACATCCATTAAAAGTGCTTTTTCTTTACGGTGTACGGACAGAAATCGATGGAGCATCATAGCTGCTTTAACAGTTTGTGGAGGATGGTGTCGGCCAGTACATCGAAAGGTACAAGTGGTGTTTCACATTTGTCCTAATGAGGAATGCAACCCAATGTGGTGAAGTAGAAGATTTATGATGAATTTTCTACCTAATGAAAGTCAACGCAGTGAGGTCATTGTGTAATCCTCTAAAAAAAAACAAGGCGGAAAAGTTGTGAGATACAATAACTTTTTTTGTAGTTTTGCAGTATGAATAAGGTTAGGAAGATTACCGCCTACGGTAGCTACTTCAACGACTTTCTGACTTCATTGACAGAGGATGTTGTGAGAAAGTTCTATTATGCTTCTCGATACTTGAAACGCAAGAGCGCATATCCACCAAGTTCGTTAAGGCCATAAGGGACGGACTGTATGAGTTGCGCATAGAGTACACCAGCAACATCTACCAGGCTTTCTTCATCTTTGACGATGGATGTGTAGTAGTCTTGTTCAACGGCTTTCAGAAAAAGAGCCAGAAGACACCAAGTAAGGAAATTGATAAAGCACTAAGAATAAAGGAGGCATATTATGACGACAAGCAAAATAACCGATTATAGTGCCATCTTGGACGAGAAGTTTGGCAAGCGTGGCACTGCGAGCCGTGAGGAGTTTGAGGAGGAAGCTCGGGCTTTCTACGCTTCTCAGGTGTTGCTGCAAGCTCGCAAGGAAGCGAAGATCACGCAGAGCGAGTTGGCTAAACGTGTGGGTACGACGAAATCTTACATTTCCAAGATTGAAAACGGAGTGATTGAGCCTGGAGTGGGATTGTTTTTCCGTCTTATCACAGCAATGGGAATGCGTATTGACATTACACGTCCTTTAGGTGTATAGCTAAGCCGAAACGTGCCGAAAGGCTCGTTTTCTGCACGAAATCGGGAAAATGGGGAGAAGTCCGCAGGTTTTTCTCCATTTTTCTTTTTTTGTATATCAGGCAATTAACTTGCTGGTAACATAATCGGTTTATTTTCATGTTGTTCTCACTATGTTCCTAATCTTTAAACCTCTATTTTAATCCTGCTATCGAGCTCACGTTAAGTAAGAACGACCGATACATTTATTTCCGTTAGAGTTACTTTATTTGAATTTGCAGTTACCAAAAGAATATATACTCTGTTTGACGTTCGAAATATGCGGTAGCAATGTCTTTGATAGCTTTTATTTGTGCAGACTTGATACGTTCATCCGAACGAATTTTCTCTTTTTCCATTGAGATTATATCATTATACTGCTTATCCATTTCTTTTTTATGGAATTAAGTAACGCTTTAGCTTGTGTAGCACAGCTACTTTGTGCATCAATCATAGAAACAAGTTCTGCAGCTTCTGTATAATCATGCTTAGAATAAGCAGCTTGAGCCAATAGTAAAATCTGACTGCAATATTGTGTCTGACATTTTTGAATATGGATGGCTATGGCATTAGCGATTTCAGCATCAATTTTCGGTAAAGACATAACAGGACGCATTCATGATGAACCACTCCCCTCGTGACACATTGTCAATTTCCCCTCCAGCTCTGACATTTTGTTCTGCGGAAGCCTTCCAGAATCGCTTCTTTCGACCCGGGGGACGAGTCGGTGGCAAAAGAAGGCATTCTCAGGAGATTCGTGAAATACATGTTGATGCTATCAATGGGATTTTCCTTTCATCCAGGCAACATTTAGCGTACGTCCGTTTCTTTCCGCTTACATGTGTAACGGAGGTGGATGCTTTTTATCACAACACAAATTGAAGTCCCATTCCGTCTTCCAGCGAATGAAAATCAAAACATTTTACCTTTACGTTCCAAAGATTGGACTTTCCCGGATGAAACAATATTGTTTGGGGCGTGAAACAATATTGTTTGAGGAACCAAACACAAGTGTTTGACGAGTGAAACAATATTGTTTGAGCGTTAAAATGTAAGTTTTTCGGATTGAAAATGTTTATAAACCTAAAATAGAAGAACTGTTTTAGCTCCAAGCGTTAATCGCAATTAACTATTGAATGCTAGAATGACGGAGAGTCGCAAAAAACAGGTTAGAGAAAACCTGCTATTTACGACTCTCCGTCAAGCAAAAAACAAAGGAAAGGCAGCAAAACGTCAGTCCGCTTCCAGACCGAGAAGGATGCGCTCGATGACCTTCGGATAGTACTCATACTCCAGGGCATGTACCTTCTGTGCCACCTGCTCGGGGGTATCGTCCGGCTCCACGGGACACGTTGCCTGAAAGAGGGTCGTCCCCTCGTCGTAGTGCTCATCTATATAATGTATAGTGATGCCGCTTTCGCGCTCGCCCGCAGCAACCACCGCCTGATGTACCCGGTCGCCGTACATCCCCTTGCCTCCATACTTCGGCAGCAAGGCGGGATGGATGTTGACAATCTGCTGCGGATAAGCCTGAAGCAACTCGTCGGGTACACGCAACAGGAACCCTGCCAGCACGATGAAGTCGATGCCCCGTCCGCGCAACAACTCCACGACCTCTCCGCCCCGGGCAAACTGCTCACGCGTCAGGATACACGTCGGTACCCCCAGCCGTTCCGCCCGCTGGAGCACGAAAGCATCGGGTTTGTTTGACACCACAAGAGAGACCCTTATGGTCTTGTTTCCCTGAAAGTAGCGGATGATGTTTTCGGCGTTCGTACCCGAACCCGAAGCAAAAATGGCAATGTTTTTCTGCATATATATCCTAATTTAGTGCACAGATGCGTGAAATTTGTGCAAAGCAAGTGCAATTAATCAGTTAATTATTTGCTCATAATGATAAATCTTTCTTTCTTTGCACCGCAAAAATAAGGAAATAACAACAAAGTATTAATTTAAATCGTAAAATTATGTCTGAAATCGCATCAAGAGTAAAAGCAATTATCGTTGATAAATTGGGCGTTGAAGAATCGGAAGTAACTAACGAAGCTAGCTTCACAAACGACCTTGGAGCCGATTCATTGGACACAGTAGAATTGATCATGGAATTCGAAAAGGAATTCGGTATCTCAATTCCTGATGACCAAGCAGAAAAGATTACTACCGTAGGTGACGCCGTTTCTTACATCGAAGCTAACGCGAAGTAATTTTATGGAATTAAAAAGAGTAGTAGTAACAGGTCTTGGCGCACTGACTCCCGTAGGTAACACCGCTCCCGAAACATGGGAGAACCTGGTGAACGGAGTGAGTGGGGCAGGACCTATTACTCATTTCGACGCATCACTCTTCAAGACCCAGTTTGCGTGTGAAGTGAAAAACTTTAACCCGAACGATTTCATCGACCGGAAGGAAGCACGCAAGATGGACCTTTACACCCAGTATGCCATCGTGGCCGCCAAGGAGGCCGTGACGGACTCAGGGCTTGATGTGGAGAAAGAAGACTTGAACCGTATCGGTGTGATTTTCGGTGTCGGCATCGGTGGCATGCACACCTTTGAGGAAGAGACCGGAAACTATGCACTTCATAAAGACCAGGGACCCAAGTACAACCCCTTCTTCATCCCGAAGATGATTGCCGACATCTGTGCCGGACAGATCTCCATCATGTACGGATTCCACGGTCCCAACTACGTGACCTCTTCAGCTTGCGCCTCCTCGACCAACGCACTGGCTGACGCCTTCAACCTGATCCGTCTGGGCAAGGCGAACGTCATCGTTTCCGGTGGTGCCGAAGCTGCCATCTTCCCGTGCGGCGTGGGTGGTTTCAATGCCATGCATGCCCTCTCGACCCGCAACGATGACCCGCAGGGTGCCAGCCGTCCGTTCAGCGCAAGCCGTGACGGATTCGTGATGGGCGAAGGTGCCGGCTGTCTGATTCTCGAAGAACTGGAACATGCCAAGGCACGCGGAGCCAAAATCTATGCCGAGGTTGCCGGCGTGGGCATGAGTGCCGACGCACACCACCTGACTGCATCCCACCCCGAAGGACTGGGCGCGAAGCTGGTGATGATGAATGCACTCGAGGATGCAGAGATGAAACCTGAAGACATCGACTACATCAACGTACACGGCACATCGACCCCCGTGGGCGACATCTCTGAGGTGAAAGCCATCAAGGCACTCTTCGGCGAACATGCCTACAAGCTGAACATCAGTTCGACCAAGTCCATGACCGGACACCTCCTCGGAGCTGCCGGAGCCGTCGAAGCACTTGCCAGCGTATTGGCTGTGAAGAACGACATTGTTCCTCCGACCATCAACCACACCGAAGGTGACAACGACGAGGAGATCGACTACAACCTGAACTTCACGTTCAACAAGGCTCAGAAACGTACGGTCAATGCCGCCCTGTCGAACACTTTCGGCTTCGGCGGACACAATGCATGTATAATCGTTAAGAAATACGCCGAATAAGAAGCTATCAGTGTTTCAGAGAATTACTATATTACATAGAATAAGGCTCCTTTTCTCCAAGGAAAGGGAGTCTTATTTTGCTTTGTACCGCATCCTGGGCTTCTATCCGCGCACGATCAGCTACTACAAGGAGGCACTGCTCCACAAGTCATCGACCGTCCGCAGTGCCAAGGGCTACAAGCTCAACAACGAACGCCTGGAGTTCCTGGGCGACGCCATCCTCGATGCCATCGTCGCGGACGTCGTCTACAAGCACTTCGAAGGCAAACGCGAGGGCTTCCTGACCAACACGCGCTCGAAAATCGTACAGCGGGAGACGCTCAACAAGATTGCCGTGGAAATCGGGCTGGACAAGCTCATCACCTACTCCACCCACTCCAGCAACCACAACAGCTACATGTGTGGCAACGCCTTCGAGGCACTCATCGGCGCCATCTACCTCGACCGGGGCTATGACGCCTGCATGCGCTTCATGCAGGAACGCATCCTCCACAAGCTCATCAACATCGACAAGGTCGCCTACAAGGAGGTCAACTTCAAGTCGAAACTCATCGAGTGGTCGCAGAAGAACAAGGTCGAGCTGGAGTTCCGTCTGGTGGAACAGACGCAGGATGTGAGCAGCCCCGTCTTCCAGTCGGATGTCCTGCTGGAAGGCATCGTCGGCGGAAGCGGCACCGGATACTCGAAGAAAGAGAGTCAGCAGGCAGCTGCCAAGCAGGCACTCGGACGACTGAAGAAGGACTCCGAGTTCATCGACGCGGTCTTTGCCGCCAAGAAGGCACGCAGCGTCACCGTCGAAGTGTCCGACACGGCAGCCGTCATCCTCAACGAAGACCCAGTGACCGTCTATACCGAAGACCCGGCAGAAGAGGAGGAGACGCATGACAGCACCTCCGACGACAAGCTCGCCCCCATCTCCCGTCCGAGTCTCGACGAGGTGGAACGCATCATTGCCGAAGCTGAAGAGCAGGCGTTCCGCGAAGCCAGAAGCTGACAAACCCCATCCACTAACCCCAAACACCCCTTGCAGCCATGAAAGTAACCGCCGTCATCGTGACATTCAACCGCCTCGTACTGTTGCAGAAAACCCTCGACTACGTCCGCATGACTCCCCTCGTGACCCACATCATCGTGGTCAACAACGGGAGCACCGACGGCACCACCGAATGGCTCGACACACAGGCCGACCTGGAGGTCATCCACCAGGACAACGTCGGCGGCTCGGGCGGGTTCTATACCGGCATGAAGGCTGCCTACGAGGGCGGCAGCGACTGGATATGGTGCATGGACGACGACGTCTGTCCCCGGCCGGACTGCCTGAACTTCCTCATCGATGCCGACATGCACGGCGTCGGTATCCTCTGCCCGCGACGCATCATGGGAGAGGAGGTGTTCGTCACCGAATGCAGGTACCTCAACCTGATAGACCCGTTCTCATCGCTCCACCTGGACAAGGTCGAGCCCTACATCTGCCACCTGGTCTCCATCCAGGGCATGGTGTTCGAGGGTCCGCTCATCAAGCGGTCGACCATCGAGCGCATCGGCTATCCCAACAAGGACCTCTTCATCTTCTACGACGACACCGACTATGCCTACCGGGCCGTGCTGGCGGGACTCCAGGTGCTCTACGTCCCCAACGCGCTCATGTACAAGGAACGCTTCTACAACAACGACACCTGGGCGGAAAGGCAACGCAAGAAGAAGTGGAAACGGTTCTACCAGGTGCGCAACGGAGCCTACTTCAACCACCACTACGGCAAGAACTTCCTCATCCGCTACCTCCGCCCCCTGCAGGAGACCCTCGGATACATCTTCCTCGCCTTCTTCACCGCCCCCTTCACGAAGGCCTACAGCTGGCGTGACATCCCCCGCTTCTGGCGGATGTACCTCGACGGCATCCACGAACGGCTGGGGAAACTATAACCTGCTTTTTTCTTAAAGAATCCATACAACGTTTCAAATAATATGCATATCTTTGGACAGGCTTCGACGATATGCAGCGTACAGTGTCGCACTATCGCTTCACTGAAAGCCCCTGTGAGAGAGAGCCATCATTCCTTTAGAGAGAACACAATTTAAAAACTTTACATTATGGACACTTTAGAAAACGGGCAACAATCCGCACAACAGCCCGTACAACAGACCGTGATTGTGCAACAAGAACCGCAAAAAAAGTCGAACGGCATCGGTACAGCAGGCTTTGTCCTGTCGCTTGTGGCATTGTTCCTGTGCTGGATTCCTGTACTGGACTGGATTCTCTGGCTGCTGGGACTCATCTTCTCCGCCATCGGCGTATTCCGTGTACCACGCGGACTGGCCATTGCCGGTCTGTGCATCAGCTTGCTGGGACTCATCATCCTCATCGCACTCGTCGGCTCACTGGTTGCGCTTGTGGCGGCATCCTGAGTCATTCTTCCTCCTCCATTCCGGGCAAGTCGGTCTGCACACTGGGCTGACCGGCTTGCCTGACATTCATTCACATTTAACACCCACATTTACCATGAGACATATCCTTACACTGTTCATGCTGCTTTCCCTGTCGCTCTCGTTCGCATTCGCACAAGGAAAGCCTTTCAAAGGTTTCTGGGAAAAAGACACAACGGACGAATACCACGCCCTGTACATTGACCTCTACGGGAAGTCATTGAAGACCCCGGACAAGTCCGCCGCTTCTTACGGCTATCTGCAAAGTGAGAATGAATTCAATTCGGACGTCTGGGTAATCACCCAAGTCCTGTCCCTGCAAGGGAACAACGCAAAGGTCAAGACGTTCAGTTGGCGCTACGGTTCCCCCAACGATCAGGTGGAAGCAACCCTGACATACAACCCCGCAACCAAAGTGATGACCTACCAGCGCAGCGACTTCCCAATCACGTTCCAACCGACTCCTCCCATCAACTCACTGGTCCTGAGGAAGACCTACAGGAACCGCGATATCAAGCACGAGCTGGTATTCCTTTCCTTTGAGAAACGGGACGGGTGGGTGTTCATCAACGAAGAAAGCTCCTCTGTCTATGAAGACGGACGCATAAGCCATTCCGGCAACACGGTGTATGCCGGCAAGATTAAAGGGAACCGGATTGTATGTACCTACAAACTCAACTGCTTCCTCCCCGATTTGAGCAGCATCCAACTCTCCGAGATGGAAAAGACCGCTCCCTGCATCCTCACCTACAGTCCCGCGAGCAAAACCTTCGTGATGAACGGCGTGGTCTTCGAGGTAGACAACCAATTCCCTACCGACTTATAACCTGCTTTTATCACAGATAAACCTTTCGAAGACGGAACTTCCAACGGCATTGCGTACCTTTGCGTCATCAATCAAAACGCAAAGGTACTATGCTGTATAAATCCATCCTCCGTCCGCTCCTCTTCTCCCTGGAACCGGAGCGTGCCCACCGCCTCACCTTCTCCCTGCTCAAGCTCACCAACTACATCCCCCTCCTGCGCCCCTACCTGCGCAGCCAGTACCGGTACGAGGAAGAGGACATCCTCTGCAAAGGCATCCTCACCCGGAACCGCATCGGGCTTTCCGCCGGGATGGACAAGGGGGCGGAAGTCTTCAACGAACTGGCAGACTACGGCTTCGGCTTCATCGAGGTGGGTACCGTGACGCCTGACCCCTGCCCAGGCAATCCGGCACCACGCATCTTCCGTCTGCCGAAGGACGAATCGCTCATCTCGCGCACGGGCTTCAACAACCCCGGGCTGGCGGTCGTCAAGCAACGCCTCAGCCACAAGACCGGACGGGTGACCGTCGGTGTCAACATCAACAAGAACCCCGCGTCGGAGGGCCGTCAGGCAGTGGACGACTTCCTCCTGCTCTTCACCGAGCTGAACGCCGTCGCCGACTACTTCACCCTCAACTGGGGCTCCATCGATGCCGCACTCATGGAGGAGGTTCTTGCCGCACTGACCGGGAAGCGTGCCACGATGCGCATGCGGCGTCCCATCCTCCTGAAGCTCCCCGGCGACATCACGACCGAGGGCATGGACACCGTCCTCTCCCTCATCAGCCGCTACGGGCTCGACGGCGTCATTGCCACCGGACCCACCATGGACCGTTCCCAGCTCCGCCGCTACACGGAAGCCGAGCTGAAAGCCCTCGGAGCCGGCGGAGTCAGCGGAAAAGGCATGGGCATGAAGTCCTTTTTTGCCGTCGACTACCTGCGCAAGCACGGCGGTCCCGACCTCTTCATCATCGGGGCAGGCGGCATCATGACTCCCGGCGACGCCGAACGGATGTTCCGCATGGGTGCCGACTATGTGCAGATATACTCCGCCTTCATCTACGAGGGACCGGGCATCGTCGCCCGGATGGTCATCCGCTCGGCGGAGATGGACGAGTGAACAGTCACACCGACAGCACATAAAGAAAGAGGATGCACCGGCACTCACACCGGCACATCCTCTTTTTTCATACGGACCGGAAGTTACTCCCAGCCCGGGTTCTGCGGCAACAGTGCCTCGTTGATTTGAATGGCAGAGAGGGGCACGGGGCGCAGGTATTTCTTGTCCAGCCAACGGCGGTCTTGCGACATGCCATACTCCACATAGCCGTGGTCACCCTCCGACAGGCGGTAGTTCTGTCCGTCGAGCACGACGTAGTCCACTCCCTTCACCTTATCTTCGGCAGCAGGCTCCTGGTCGACGTAAGCCACATCGAACGTCCCGTCGTGGTTCAAGTCGTACGGCGTATCTTTTGCCGGGACATACATCCCCTGCCAGGTACGCTCGATGAGCTTGCCCTGCTTCCAACGCATGATGTCGTCGTAGCGCACGCCTTCGAAGGCCAGCTCGACACCGCGTTCACGGCGCACCTCCAGAATCCATTTGTCCTGTGTCTGATTGTCAAAATAAGCTGCTACATAGGGGTCGTAGTCGGCAGGGATGCTGCCGTCCACACCGGCACGTTCGCGGAGCGGCTTGATGGTAGCGTTCCACACGGACTGGTCGCACCGTCCCAGCTCCGCCATGGCTTCGGCATAGTTCAGCAACACCTCGGCGTAGCGGAAGATGGGGATGGAGTTGTTTGCCGTCGCCTTACCCACGTGTACATCGTCGTCAAGCGCCCACTTGATCATCATGTACCCTGTGGAGGTAATGGCGAAGTTCGGGGCGTCGGGCTGGAGCGTACCGCTGATGGTCCGCTGGTAATCAGGACCGATGACGGTCTGGGCAAGGCGGCAGTCACGGTCGACAAACTCCTGGTCGTACGTCAGCGTGGCATAATCCGGACGGTCGGTGAAGCGGCTGCCGTCGCGCATCAGGTACATGTTCACGAACGGACGGACCAGCGACCAGTTGGCACCGTACGAACCGGAGAATATCTTCCACGTGATGTCGTGCATGCGCACGTCCGTCTGATAGGCAATCGCCCAGATGACCTCCTGCGTGTTGATTTTCTCCGACGTGAACAGGGCACGGTACTGCGTCTCCACGTCCGACGGGTTGTCTACCAGCGAGTATGGACCGTTGTCCATCAACTCCTTGGCGGCAGCGGCTGCCTCTTCCAGGAACTGGTTGGCCGTGCTCTGCAGCCCCAGTTCGTCGTGGTACTTGCGGTAAGTGCCCTCAAACAGGCAGACCCGCGACTTGAAGGCCAGTGCCACCCAGCGGGTGACAAGCGTGCTGCTCTCCACCTCCGTCCCGTCAGTGGAGCAATACGTCGAGGCGAACGTCAGGTCCTCCAGCACGTGTGCCATCACCGTCTCGCGGCTGTCGCGTCCCTTGTAGAGCTCCTCCGTCTCCCCGGTGTCGAGCGTATGTTCATACCAGGGCACATCGCCGAAGGTGCGCACCATGTTGTAGTAGAAGTAGGCCCGCCAGAAGCGTCCCACCCCTTCATAATGGCGGTAGGTAGCCTCATCGATTTTGCCCTCCATCTGCGGCAGGTGGTCGAGGAAGTAGTTCACCTGGCGGAGGTCATCCCAGGACCATCCGCCCTGCTGGCTGGAGTCCCAGGTGTCTCCCTTCAGGAAGGTCGTCGAGGTGCGGGTGGCACAGTAGTCGGCATACTGGTCGCCTCCCCAGGCGATGTCCTCTTCCGAGGGGAGGAAAGTCTGCAGGAAGCCGTTGGTGTAGAGCTTCAGGTCGTTCTCCGAGGTCATGAAAGCCTCGGACCCGACGGCATTCTCAGGCTGGCAGTTCAGGAAGTCCTCGCACGAGGAGCCTCCCAGCGCCAGCAGTCCCATGAGCAAGAGTGTATAGTGTCGTTTCATTTGTGTTGTCGTTAGAAGGTTACGTTAATACCGAAGGTGTAGCTGCTCAGGAGCGGATAGCCGTATCCGTCGCCGTCGGTGTTGGCGGTGGAACGGAAGTCAGCGTCGCCCGGATTGATGACTTCGGGGTCGTACATCTTCGTGTGCTTGTAGAGCGGACTCCACGTGCAGAGGTTCTCGCCCGCCAGATAGACCTTGAGGTTCTCCAGATGGAGCGCCTTGCAGACCTTCGGACTGAAGGTGTAGTCCACCTGCAGGTTCTTCAGACGGACGTACGCTGCATTCTGCAGGTAGCGGTCGTTCGCCTGCCGGCCCAGTGCACGGGTCGAGCCTTGAGCCAGGTAGCCACGGTAGCGCGGCCAGTAGGCGTCAGTGTTCTGGTTCTCTTCCGTCCAGACGTTGTCGCCGGTGTGCTCCTTCAGCATGTAGCTGTAGGGACGGTCGTACTGTCCCCAGAAGAAGGCGGACTCGCGGTGCGGGTACCAGTCGCGCTGCCCCACACCCTGGAAGAAAGCACTCACGCCGAAGCCGTTCCAGTTGGCTGCCAGGGTGACGCCGAACTGGTAGCGCGGGGTCGTGTTGCCGACCACCTTCAGGTCGCCGTGGTCGTCGAGCGTGTTCTTCCCGTTGTCCACGGCGCCGCTGTCGTCGAGGTCGGCGAACTTCAGGTCACCGGGCTTCAGGATGTTGTCGTCGGAGACGACGAGGTAGGACTGGTCGGCATGTGCGTCGATCTCAGCCTGGTCCTTGAAGAGTCCCTCGATGTGGTACCCCCAGATGGTGCCTATTTCCTGCCCCTCGTAGTAGGTCGAGAGCGATTTGGTCGGGTTGTAGAACTTCGTCACCCACGTGCGGTTGTCCCACACCATCGCCTTGATGCTGTAGTTGAACGGTTTGTCGCCCAAGGTGAAGCGGTCGCGCCACTCCACGGAGAGCTCCCATCCACGGGTCTTCATCTCGGCGTTGTTGCCCTTCGGAGTCGAGGCACCCAGCACGGCGGGCAGCGTCGGGCCGACGGTGTACATGTCGGTGGTATAACGCTGGTAGTAGTCGAAGGTGGCGCTGAGGCGGTTGTTGAGCAGGGCGAAGTCGAGGCCCACGTCGTAAGTCGTCGCGCGTTCCCACGTCAGACTGCTGGGCACGATGCCCGGTGTGGTGGCATAACCCTGCAGGCCGCCGTCAAGAATCACCGACGTCCGCTTGATGGGAACGGTGGAGAGGTAGAGATACGGGTCCACACTCCCATTGCCCAGGCTGCCGATGGAGGCGCGCAGCTTCAGGTTGTCAAGCCAGGTGCGGGCGGGAGCCATGAACGGCTCTTCCGAGATGCGCCAGCCCACCGACCCTGAAGGGAAGAAGCCCCACTGCTGGTTGGAGGGGAACTTCGACGAGCCGTCGTAGCGTCCGCTGAACTCGGCGAGGTAACGGTTCTTGTAGTTGTAGTTCACGCGGTAGAGGAAGCCCACGTACGCCCACTCATAGCCGCTCTGGTTCTCCGTGTAGTAGTCGCCGTCCATGAGGGCAAAGCTGGGCTTCGTCGGGTACAGCAACCCACGGCGGTAGGTGGTAATGGTCTCGTAGGACTGGGTCTCCAGGTTCCAGCCGAGCAACACGTTGAGGTAATGGTCGGGGTTGGCGAACTGCGGCTCATAGTTGCCCGTGATGTTGCTGGAGATATACTCCTTGTCATAGTCTACATTCTCCAGGGAGCTGTACGTGTTGCGCTCCTTCACGATTTCCGGACCGGTGTAGTACTCATACTGGTTCTCGGCGCGGCGGCGGTCGGAAAGGCTCTTCGCGTAGGTGAAATCGCCCTTGAAAGTCAGCTGGTCCAGGATGGGCTCCCACGTCAGGGTGCTGGTGTTGCGGAAGTCTATCTTGCCGTTCTTCTGCCACGAAGTCCCCTCGACGAAGCCTGCCCAGCCGATGTAGACAGCCGCCTCGGTCCAGGTCCCGTCAGGGTTCTTCTCCATCGTCACGGGGTAGCCCTGGTGCTGTATCTGCCGGGCGATGTTCTGCCGGTCGTACATCACCATCGGCTGGTGCGACTTGAAGTGGGTGAACTTCGTGCTGTTCTCCAGCGTGAGGTTCCGGTTAATCCGGATTTCGCCACGCGAGTTGAGGTTGTACTGTGTGTACCTTTCCCCACCGGCGCTGTATATGCCGTCCTGGTTGAAGTAGCGCCCCGAGACGTAATACTTCGCCCTGTCGCTGCCACCGCTCACGCTCACGTTGTGTTCGGTAGAGTAGTTGAAGTCGCGGTAGATGATATCGAGCCAGTTCGTGTTGCCAAAGTACTCGTACTCGCCGTTGTCGTTCACCCGCACCTTGTCGAGTGTCGGGTCGGCATCGCGCTTCACCAGCTCGTTGTACCAGTCGGTGGAGTACTTGAACACGTTGTTGATGCCCGCCGGGATGGAGTTCTTCCCCTCCAGGTAGGCGGTGTACCAACCGTCGGTCCACTGCAGTCCGTTCGAGACGATGCCGTCCTCCGTGCGCACCGTACGCCGGTGCAGCGACACGCTACCGTTGTAGTTGACCCGAGCCTTGCCCGACTGAGCTTTCTTCGTCGTGATGAGCACCACGCCGAAGGCACCGCGTGCGCCGTAGATGGCTGCCGACGAGGCGTCCTTGAGCACCGACACACTCTCCACGTCAGAGGGGCTCACCGAGTTCAGGTCGCCCTCCACCCCGTCGATGAGGATGAGCGCGCTTCCGCCCGCCCCGATGCTGCCCGTACCACGGATGTTGATGGAGGGGTTGCGCGACGGCTTGCCGTCGGAGAACGTCACGTTCAGTCCCGGCATCAGGCCCTGCAGCGAGCGGGACACGTTGCTGTTGGCACGCTCCGCTATCTGCTTGCTGTCGATCTGCTCCACGGCGCCCACCAGGTTCGCCTTCTTCGCCGTTCCGTAACCCACGACGACGACCTCGTCGAGCAGTTGGTCGTCCTCCTTCAGGACGATTTGCATCTGCTGTCCGTCCGACACTTCGATTTCCTGGTTGGAGTAGCCGATGTAGCTCAGCACGAGCGTCTTCCCCTGTTCCACATTGAGTGTGAAGCGGCCGTTGATGTCCGTCACGACCCCTTTGTTCTCGCCCTTGACGCGTACGGCAACGCCTGTGAGCGGTTGACCCTGGGCGTCCACCACCGTCCCCTCGAACGGGACGACGGCAGCCCATGCCGTGGCAGCCGAGCAGGCCACCAGCAGGCTTACGAGGCCGCGTCTGCAGCCCGGCATGCGCCTGCCTGTTATCCTTGTCTGTCTAGTTTCCATAAGTGCATGTTCATATTAGTTGACGAGTTTCCCGCCCGACGGGTTCACAGACGGAGCGTCTGCGTGTACACCTCGCCGAAGCGGTTGGTCAGTTCCACACGGATTTCCTTCGCACCGTCCGACGGCATGAGGCGGAACAGGTGTCCCGTCTTCGGAGCCTTCGCACGGTTCTTCAGCTGCGCGGCACGCTCCTCGTCCGAGTCGGTGAAACGCTCCATGTCACCCATGGGCTTCCCGTCCTCGTACCACACCACGCGGCAGGCACTGTCCCAGTCCCAGACGTTGGCGACCACGAAGCTGCTCTGCGTCGTGAACTCGCCCCGGTTGTACAGACGGAACTGGTAGCCGAAGTCGCGGCGTGTACCCTTGTAGTGCCACTTCAGCCGGTCGCCGTCGACATCGACCACCATGTAGCCGTTCGGTGCGCCGCACTGGTTCACCCAGCCTGCCCACCAGGCACCGCAGGCAGCCCCGATGTTGTGCTCATAGAGCGTCGGGCTGACCTCGTTGTTCTGCAGGAAGTGGGTGTGCCCGCAGAAGACATGCACGTTGTAGCCCTCCAGCACCTCCTTCAGCGCGGAGGCATTGCGGATGTTCCCGCCCGACTCCACGGTGTTCCAGGAAGCCGCGTGCATGTTCAGGATGACGAGGCTGCCTTCGGGCACATGGCTCAGGTCCTTCTTCAGCCACGCCAGCTGCGCCCCGGTGAGTGCTTCGATATACTTCTTGTTGCTTACGTAGTTGATGTTCTTCATGGTCACGATGTGCGCTTTGCCCACGTTGAAGGAGTAGTCCGTCGGGCCGAAGTAGCTGTGGTAGACCATTTCCCCATAGACCGGCGTCCCCGCCTCCATGTTGTGCAGGTCCTGGTAGCGCAGGTCGAAGTCATGGTTGCCGATGCACTGGAAGAAGGTCGCCCCCGTGTTCCGCAACGACTCCTTGTACTCGGGGTACAGCCCCATGTTGTCGAACACCAGGTCGCCGAGCGTCATGCCCACCACCTCGCGGCTCTGCTTCAGCGAGTCGATGGTCTCCTTCAGGTCCACGACTGCCTCCTGACGCCAGCGCTTCATCTCGCGTGCGTTGCGCACCTGCGGGTCGGACACGGCGATGTAGTAGAAGCGGTCCGACGCCTCCTTGCGCCGTTCCAGCCTGAAGTCGTGCCGGTTGCCGCCAGCCGCCAGCTGACCCACGGACACATAGAAGCCGTCCGCCAGTCCTTCCCGCTGCGGCAGTCGGTAAGCCGACGGCGTGGAGATGCTCACGAACTTGCTCACGGTGGTGTCCGAATCGAGCGACCAGGCGCCCTTGCCGTCGGTCCGGGTGAAACGGACCCCGTCGTTGACCACCACCCCGGCTATGCCCTTGCCGTTCTCGTCGAGGACTTTTCCGGAAAAACTCAAAACAGAATGCTGCGCCGCAGCGCTCAGGCAGAGTGCCCACAAGGCGACTCCGAATGCCCCTAATCTAGCTGACTTTTGATACATATATAGAATAGTTTTAGGAATATTTCAGAAAACCGCTGCAAAGTACGTCCTTCCCCGTTACAGCACCGTGACGCCCCTGTGACAATCCCGTTCCCATCCTGTTACATCCCCGTGACAGTGGTCCCGGCGCATGCCCTCCGATGTCGGGGCGGAAGGCGGCTCGCGGTTTGTCATTCTATCGCTGTTTCAGCCGTTTTGGTGTCACTTTTTCCCGATTCGGGGTTTTCAGCTGACGCGTACTTTCGTCATTTCGTCCCTTCCAGCGCGCAGTTGAATACACTTTTTAAGACACGGACGTCCGGACAGG
>OBAR01001465.1_pt1 | contig 20118 bp, 14 predicted proteins | sample 1517911 | NCBI WGS metagenome assembly OBAR01 (sample SAMN04571709, study PRJEB22368) | human gut metagenome | biome: human gut; material: stool | host: Homo sapiens | place: Luxembourg | collected 2012-10-26
TTGAACTTAAAAATTTTAAATGACAAGAAACTACCTCCTGGTATTTATAGTTATAAAACTGACAGTGACTGGTCATCCGGCGAGATCGAGTCGACTTCGGAAGAGATAAGTTTACGGGCTACTGTTATGCGCCACTCATTGATGCCTTAACGGATGACCGACAACAAATAAAAATGCGAGGTCGCCGCTATACAGCCCCGCCACTCACCTCCACGTGTTCTGTAGTGTGTCAGCCTTATAGGTAAATAATATCAGAAGGAATATAAATTAGAAAAGCGAAAATCAGCCAAGATGTTTCATGACGCATTGGTGCCTTTCGCAGAAAGGCGGATTATAAAATGAAAGATATTATTGTATTTGGACAAGGATGGTATTATGACAAGAAGAAAATGGAGTTAGAGAAAGAATATAGAATTATTGCTATTTTAGACAATGCAGCGGGTATAGATGAAAGTAGCAGAAAAGAAACAATACCAATCTATTCACCAAGAGATGTTTTGAAGTTACCCAATGCTCAAATTGTTATTATGTCTATTGTTCATTTTATTGATATGTGGAAACAATTAATAGAGGAAGGCGTGGATGAAAGCAGAATAGAATTTGGAATAGCATATCAGCCTTTTTACGATATTACCGAAGAGACTTTAAATAAACTTAATGGAAAAGTGGTGTCCTTAAATCATAAATTAAGTGTTACATGTAGTAAAGGTGAATTTGTATTTAATAATTTAAAAGAGTATAAGAAGATTATGAATAAATTATCAAGCGATAATTTATCAGTTGAAATGATACAAAAGCTTCCGCTAACTCCTTATAGCAGAAGATTTGGAGAAGAAAGAGGAACGCCTGTAGACAGATATTATATTGAAAAATTTATAAGGGAAAATAGTGAAAAAATTTATGGAAATGTTATGGAAATTGGGGACTCTTTCTATACCAATAAATTTGGGAAAAATATTAATAAGTCATATGTTATGCATAAGTTGGGAATGGGAGAAAATGTTATAAAGGGAGACCTGGCATCGGAAGAGGGAGTTGGAAATGAATTCTTAGACTGCTTTATATGTACACAAACAATGCAGATGATATATGATATGGAAAATACTGTAAGTAATATTTCGCGTTCATTAAAGAAAAATGGTGTTGCGCTGGTAACAATGCATGGAATTAGTCAATTATCAATGGCTGATTACTGTAGATGGGGAGAGTATTGGAGATTTACCAAAAAATCGGCAGAGTTATTATTTCAAAAGTACTTTAACAAAATAGAAGTTTTTTCCTATGGAAATGTTAAAACAGCAACAGCTCATTTATATGGTTTATGCCAAGAGGATATTTCAGAAATGGATTATGAATATAATGATGAGCAATATCCACTTATTGTTGCTGTTGTAGCTCAAAAATGATAGTTATTAAATCAGATTATTGTGGAAAGAGAAAGATAAATATGGGACACTTGAAAACGATAGCGGTATATTTGCCTCAATATTATGAAAATGAATATAATAACAGATGGTGGGGAAAAGGGTTTACTGATTGGACAGCGGTGAAGAAGGCCAATCCATGTTTTGATGGACATAAGCAGCCGAAGATTCCGATTAAGAATAATTATTATGACTTGTTGGATAAAAATACTCTGATAGAGCAGTCAAAATTAATGAAAAAATATGGTGTATATGGATTATGTTTTTATCATTATTATTTTAAAGATGGTGTGAAGGTTTTGGAAAAACCGGCAGAAAATTTATTGCAGAATAGAGATATTGATATTCCGTTTTGCTTTAGTTGGGCTAGTGAAAAATGGATCAGAACATGGAGTAATTTCTACGGAAATGTATGGGGGGAAAAGTTTGATAAAGACGAAGAACAAATAGGAAATGGTGTTCTCCTCGAACAGGATTTTGGAACAGAAAAGGAATGGAAAGAGCATTTTGAATATTTATTGCCTTTTTTCCTGGATGAAAGATATATTAGGATAGATGGGAAGCCTGTTTTCGTTTTTTATCATGCTGAACAGGTATTTTGTATAAAGGAAATGTTAAAGTATTGGAACACTCTAGCCTTGAAAAATGGACTGGAAGGATTATATATCATAGGCGCGGGTGTTACTGGTGGTAGAAGCGGATTAGATGCTGCTTTTATTTCTGAACCGACTCGTTCTAGAAAGGAATTATTAAAAAAAGGCTTATACACAATAAAAAATGGCGTGACATGTTTTAAATATGAGGATTTTGTTAGTGAGGTATTGACATCTAATGTTTTCCTGGGCACAAAAACATATTTTTGCGGAGTCCCTGGATATGACACTACACCTAGAAGAGGAACTAACGGAGAATGTTTTTTGGACAATTCAAGTGAATTGTTTAAAAAGATGATGGATGGATTATATAAGAAAAGTATTGACAATGGAAATGAGTATCTTTTTATTAATGCATGGAATGAATGGGGCGAGGGAATGTATCTTGAGCCTGATGAGGAGAACGGGTATTCTTTCTTGGAAGTGATAAAAGAATTGAATACAAAATATAAAGACATAGAGGTAAAAAATAGCAAACAGGCTAATATGCCAGAAAATGAGATAGCTGTTCAAATAGAAACTTTGAATGAAAAAATGAATAAGTTTAGATACTTATATGAAAACGCAATTAATATGGCGACTATAATACAAAGTAACACGTATTCTTTAAATGATTATTTTAAAAAAAAGAATATAGAGACGATTGCAGTGTATGGGGTGGGACCGCTGGGAAAATTATTAGTGAATCAAATAATGCTTGAAGGAATTAAAATCAACTATACTGTTGATATTTATGCAGCTCGAATTCAGGAAAACTTGCCTATGTATAGGCCTTATGAAGAATTACCCAATACGGATATAATGATAGTTACGGCATATGGGCAAGAGAGAATAATTGAGAAAATGAAAAAGAAAGGCATAAAAAATGTGGTATCCATGGAAACGTGGATGAACAATGTGATGAGTGGAGTTTAGCATATTAAGAAAAGTTGGGTGAAAAATGTTTTACATATCAAAAGAATAAAGAATTAAATTTTGTGATACCCAAAGATTTCTTATATAGAAGAGACGATTTCATAAAGTATTGCAGAGCTGTATTGCTTCATTTGTATTACGAAGAAATATTAAAGGAATTTGTAGTGTTAATAGTATCTCGGATGAAGTAGATATCTATTTTCATATATTCTAATGATGCGATAATAATAGTTTTGCTTAAGGTAAGAGAAAGTGTTTTTTATTAAAGGAAAATCGAGGACATAGGAAATGAATAAGCTGATATCGGTTATTATACCAACATATAATCGAGAGGAAACTTTATCTAAGGCAATTAATAGTGTGTTTGAGCAAACCTATAAAAATTGGGAATTAATAATTGTCGATGATGCATCAACGGATGATACGGATAGTCTGATAAAACAGTACAATGATTTTAGAATTAAGTATTTTCGTAATGGGGATAACCGAGGAGCCAATTATTGTAGAAATCTTGGGGCTAAATATGCCAAGGGTGAGTACCTCGCCTTTTTAGACAGTGATAACTATTGGTTACCGCAAAAGCTTGAAAAAGAGATGATGGAAATAGAAGGTACACAGAATACAATAGTATTTTGTCAATGCAAAATAATTGATACAAAAAATAAGAATATTTCAAGAGAAGTATATATTAGCTCAGATGATATTCCATCATTATTAGTTGAGACGAATGTAATAGATACAAGTGCAACACTGATTTCGCATAAGAATTTTGACGAAGTAGGTGGATTTGATATATGTATGCCCAGATTTCAAGATTGGGAATTCTTTTTTAGAGCTGCTAATCTATATCATTTTAATTTTAAGTTTATTAGTGATTGCCTTACGGTTAATGTTCAGCAGAAAAATAGCATTTCTGTTAGTAACTACAAACGTATTGATGCACTTTTATATTTTTATAGAAAATATAAAGATAATTTTTTGAATGAAGATTGGCTATATCATCATTTGTGTGGAAAAAACAGTGTAGAGTATAGTGATGATGAAATGAATTATTTAGAAAAAGAGTTGATAAAAGTAATTACAGAGTTTAACTTGAATAAAGATGATGAAATGTATAAATTATGGAAAATTTACACAAATAGATTGTCAAGCAAACAAAAACAATATGAATTACTATATCAATGGAAATTATCTGATAACAATCATAATATACAAAATTATATAAGAAAAATTTTTGGAGAAAAATGCCGTATTGCTATATATGGACTTGGAGACTGGGGAGTCTTAATATATACAGAGTTAATGAATTTAGGAATAAATGTGACATATGGTATAGACAGGAGCGTAGCTTGCTTCTACAATTTGCCGGTACATAGACCAAATGATGATTTGCCCAAAGTAGACTATCTTATAATAACATCGTTTGCTTTTGGGGGGGAAATAAAAGAGCAAATGCAGAAAAGAGATATTGGGAAAATTGTTTCAGTGGAAGAAATAGTTAAGCAGACAATATAAAGGATGATATCTATGAAAATGATAATTATTTATGGTACAGGTAAGTATGGGGAAAAAACTTATAATTTTTTGAAAGAAATTGGGTGCGAAGTTGATTTTTTTTGCAAATCTTATACAGAAAAAGATGAATATTTTGAGGAAATCAAGGTTTTGTCTTTGAAAGAACTTCTTAAGTATGATAAGGAAAATATGCTGATTTTTGTTACAGTTCATGATAAGAAAATATCTAGGCAAGTTATTGATTTGATTAAGGAAAATGGTTTTTCAGATAATCAAATAATCAACATAAATGATCCACTGCGGCAACATTTCTTGGTGGAAAAGAATTCAATAGATGGTTCATATTTTTGTAATTGTTGTAATAGTAAAGTGAAATCTTTTTTGGCTTCAGGAGAAAGCGGTTTACTTTTTGACAGATACCATATTATAGGAGGAGGATATAGAGAAAATGTAATTTGTCCAAACTGTGGAGCTATTGACAGAGTACGGTGGCAAAATTATGTATTAACCAATTTTACAGGTATTTTAGGTGAAAAATGTAATGTTTTGCACATTGCACCGGAAGAACACATATATAAATTGATACATAACAATGTGGAGTGTGACTATTATCCTTGTGATGTTGAACTTAATAAGGCTCAACATAGATGCGATTTGACGAATATTCAGTTTAAGGATAATTTCTTTGATTATATTATAGCTAATCACGTGTTAGAACATATCAAAAGAATTGATATGGCATTAAGTGAAGTAAAGCGAGTTCTTAAACCAAATGGAAAACTTATCATATCATTTCCTATTTGCATGGAATTACAGACTAGCGAAGAAGTTGGCGATTTAAGTAGCTTGGAGCGTTTGGAAAGATTTGGCCAAGAAGATCATGTTAGACTATTTGGTTATGATTATAAGGAATATATTGAGAGATATGGCTTTTGTGTGGATGTTATGTCTCCAGAGAATGTGCTGGATGCTGCTACTATATCGAGATATGGATTAATTAGGGATGATGTAATACTAATTTGTTCAAAATGCAATTGAGGCATAAAGGGAGCAACACAACCTTGGGAGGATAGAACAGATATGATTTCAATCATTATGCCGGTATATAATGCAGAAAAATATTTGAAAGAAACCATACAAAGTATTTTAAGGCAATCCTATAAAGATTATGAATTAATTTGTGTTGATGATGCATCGTGTGATTCCACAACAGAAATCTTACAGCAATTTCAAAATCAAGACAAGCGAATAAAGATTATGTATAATAAAAGGCACTTAGGTGCTGCTGCTTCAAGAAATCGGGGAATTACGGAATCCTTAGGAAATTATATTACTTTTTTGGATGGAGATGATATTTTTGATGAAGATATGCTTCGGTTTGCTTATAATAAGTTAGAAGAAACAGGAGCAGATATAGTCATGTACAAATATATGCATGTTCCTAGCCAAGAAATTTATGAGAAAAAATACGTATGTCATACAAGGAATTTTATAAAACAATTTACGCAACAGCCATTTTCGATAGGAGAGTGTGATCCAATAACATATATGAAGTGGAGTTCATCACCCTGTGATAAATGTTTTAAAAAAAGTTTTATAATGGAAAATGATTTGAGATTTCAAACATTATCATCAGCAAACGATGCTTATTTCGTAGAGATGGCACTATTATTAGCACCTAAAGTTATTGCGTTAAATAGTGAAAAAGTAATGGTGTACGCTCGTGACCATGACAATCCTACCAGAATATCGTTTGATCGTGACCCCATGTGTGTGTATTATGCTATGGAAAAAATAGGACGTGCTCTTATTGATAGGAAAGTCTTTGAGCCGTTAAGTGATCATTATTATTTGCGAACATTTTATAATTTACGTGGAGCTCTTTTGAAAACAAAAACGGATAAAAATAAGAAAGCATTTTATGATTTCCTTCGGGATGAGGGAATTGATCATTTAATTTCTCTAGCACCTAGTTGGTATGGAAAAATGAATCTACATATACATACTCTTTTCCAGAATTTTAAAGAATTAGAATATGATACGCATTGGTATTTATATGAAAATTTACTAGCCTATTATTTACGGGAGAATTCAAGTATTATTGAAAACATATTCAAAAAATATAGGGAATGTAAAAAAATTTTGTGGGGCGCAGGAGAAAATGGTAGAGTTTTTCTAAAATTTTTAAATGAAAATGGAGCTGAAGTATCTGTGGTTGTTGATAAAAGTAATGAAAAACAAGGAAAGATCATAGAAGGATATAATATTAGCAAGCCATTGGACGTTATAGAAGACAATGATGTTATTTTTACTACGTCATATTCAGTTAGCAGAGGGGTTAAGGAGTATTTAAAGGATAGGAAAATAACAGTTGTTGATATTGGGGAATTACTTGGAAAGGATTAATGGTTAATGATTTTTATGTTATTTGTTTATGAAGCGAAAATGTACATGTGTAATCGGAAAAGGATATAATAAATTCATGAATAAAATTATTGTTTCCCTTACATCATATCCGGCGAGAATAGGAGAAATTCATAAGGTGTTGGAGAGCTTAGTGAATCAAACCTATCAAGCAGATGCAATTATTTTATATTTGGCAGAAGAACAATTCCCAGGCAAACATCTTCCGGTAGAATTGGATGCGTTTAGGAAAAGAGGAGTTGAAATACATTGGTGTGAGAAAGATTTGAAATCTCATAAAAAGTATTTTTATGCTTTTCAGGAATATCCAGATGATTATATTATTACGGCAGATGATGACTTTTATTATGATAAATATATGATTGAGGAATTGGTTAAATACATAGATGTATATCCAGGATGCGTTCTGGCAAGAAGAGCACATTTAATAACTGCAAAGGGAAATCAAATTGCGGAGTATAGTGAATGGTGGGGGGAATGTACGAGGTACATAGGTATGCCAAGAATGGACATGTTTTCTACTACAGGAGGCGGAGTGCTGTATCCACCACATATATTTTGTGATGAGGTTTTTAACCAGGATGAAATTATAAAGAATTGTTTTCATGCAGATGACATTTGGCTCAAGATTATGGAAACAATATGCGATATCCCTACCGTTTTAGTCGAAACGAGAAACCTGGATATACCGAGTCCCAGTTTTTCGGGGAATGGGTTATATCAACAATTCAATGATTATGGTGGTAATGACAAACAGTTAAATGCCATATTGCAACATTATAATTATTATCATAGCCAAGAAAAATCTTTAACTCAAAAAATATTTCAAAATGGCTTAATTTCTTGTGATGAGGTTGAGAAATTGAAAGAAAAGGACATGATTTTGCAGGTGGAATCGTGGATAGAAAAGATAAATAATTATATGGAAATCGTGATATATGGCGCAGGAAAGGTTGCAAAAAGATTGTATCATATATTACAAAAATATGGTTTGGATTATCGGATAAAAGCATTTGCTGTTGCAGATTGTGCCTGCAATCCATCTGAAGTAAATGGTATTCCGGTGATTAAGTATACGGACACTTTGTTCAGACAAGCAGTATATATCATTGGAAATGCCAATTTGTATGAACAGTTTAAAATTGCGAATTTTTTGATGGATGTAGGAGTTGATGAAAAGAATATTGAGCAAATAGGAAGTCGTCTGCAGCATATTTTTAGAGAAGCATGTAGGGAATAGATATTAGTGGAGAAAATTATGCGGAAAAAAGTAGTAGTATTTGGTATTTCTAAGAGATTTAATAATATTATGAAAACGGGAATCCTTTCATGGCAGGAAATAGACGGATTATTTGATAATTCTCTAGATAAATCGGGGACAGAGATGCATGGAGTGAAAATTCAGACGCCGTGTTATGTAGAAGATTCGGAAGTAATTATTGCATCAGCTAAGAGATATCATATAGACATGTTGGAGCAACTTATTGAACTGGGGTTTAGACAAATAAGCATTGTTCAAGGAATTGAGGGTAATTATTTTATACAGAAACTGAATTTTGAAAATATAAATTTAGAGCAATGTTCTAGAAATTTGATTTTGCTATATTTACAACATTCTTCATATTCAAATATATATGCAATTAAATATTTGGTTGAAAATGCATATATTAATGCAGAGCCATATGAGGTTAAATGCATTGGAACAGAAGAAAATGAGCAATACTATTGGGATTTAATGCGGGCAAAATATTTCATAACAGAGTTAGATATGTCAATTCATAGTTCCAGGATTAAAAAGATTCAGATTTGGCATGGATTCCCATTAAAATGCATGGGGGTTATGGATGCAAAATTCGATGACCGAAACCGGGAAATGATACAGGCTGAATGGAATAGAAATGACTATATCCTTTCTTATGGAAAAAATTATACAACTTTTATATCTGCTTGTTTCGGAACAACGATTAACAAATTTATTGTTACGGGGATGCCAAGGAATGATTTGCTATTTTGTACCAATGGTCGTGAGAATATATATAAAATATTTCCCCAAAGCAAGGGAAAAAAAATTCTGTTATATATGCCAACTTTTCGGGAAATCAGGGGAAGAGCTAACGGAGACAAGAAGGGATACATTTTTAATTGGCCTGGATTTGATATAGAAATGTTTGAACAATTTTGTGCTCAGAATAATGTTTTTTTTGTTTTCAAACTACATATCCAGGATAGTGCTTTGATAGAAAAATGGGGTTATAATTCGAAAAATATCGGAGTCTTAACGGAACAATTATTAGGAGAGCAATGTACATATCAACTCTTAAATGGAACGGATATGCTCATTACAGATTATTCTTCGGTATACTTTGATTATCTTCTACTTAATAAACCGATTATATTTACTAATAGGGATGAAGAAGAATATATTAAGAACCGTGGAGTGATTTTGGAACCACTTGATTTTTGGAGGCCGGGAGCTATTGTAGACAACATGGAGGGCCTTAGGAAAGAAATCATCTTGGCCATATCCGGAAAAGATAGATATAAAGATAGAAGAAAAGAACTAATGCCATTCGTACATAAATTTACAGATGGAAAATCTACACAACGGTTATTTGATTTTATAAGGAGCAATGATAATGCCTAAAATATCGATTATAATGCCGGCTTTAAATGTAGGAGCTTATATTAGAGAATGTTTATATAGTGTAACAGAGCAAACATTAGAAGACATCGAAATTATCGTTGTAGATGCAGGTTCAACAGACGGAACATTAGAGATTATTAATGAGTTTGCACTTGTTGATAAGCGAATTCAAGTGGTTCATTCAAAGATAAAGAGTTATGGATATCAATTGAATTTGGGTTTCTCATTAGCAAAAGCAGATTATATTGGTATAGTCGAAACAGATGATTATATCGTGAAGGATATGTATGAGTATCTTTATCGTGCATGTGTTGAAAACAAGCTGGACTATGCCAAGGGTTATGCAATGAGTTTTTATACGATTGGTGGCGAAAAATATCATTTTCCCTGTAATGATTTCTATTTGAAAGAGGGTTTGGCAGACATAGTATTGGATGTTTCAGAAACTCCGGGGTTGTTTTTGAAGGATAGATTTTTGTGGCTTGGATTATATAAAAAGGATTTAATTCATAAGATTGTTTTGAACGAAACAAAAGGGGCGGCATTTCAGGATGTAGGTTTTCAATTACAATTACTTATGTATGCTAAGCGGGCAATGTATATTGATAAAGCAATATATTTTTACCGACAAGACAATACAAATTCTTCTATTCATAATCACAATAGCATTGGATTTATTGTGCAGGAATACACATTGGATGCAAAGTATATTAACGATAAAGGAAAAGTATGGAAATCAGTGTTTTATCGTCGAATGATGGAACAATTATGTGCCAGATTGGATAGAATGGCACTGGGAGGGGAATTTTGGAGTGAATCCATAGAGGATATTAACAGAATTTGTTTATCATTACAAGAGGCTAAAAGCAATGGAATACTGACAGAAGGTAGTATGGGAATGACAAACTGGGAGAAATTAAATAGTTTATTAGAGAATCCTAGAAATATCTTTGAAAACAGCTATCGACAGTATAAAATACAGCGAGAAAAATTTGAAACGTTATTGAGAAAAGTGGAGAATAAAGAAGTAATTATTTTTGGTGCTGGACGAAATGGTATATTTCTGGAACGTTTATTGAAGAGTAAAAAAAATCATGTGATTTGCTTTTGCGATAACAGTGAACCATTATGGAATACAACGATAGACAACGTCCCGATTATGTCTGTAAAGAATAGTGCTTCAAAATATAAGGATGCCATCTATGTAATTACATCTGTGAAATATAAAGAAGAGATGCAGAAACAATTACAGAATGAAGGAATCTGCATAGAGAATATAGAATATTATTTGATGGGTGTTAATGTGCTTTTGGCACTGATTTAGGGTGATAAGGATGCAGAAGCAACAAATAGAAAAAGAACTTTCTACAGCTCTTCTAGGGTGGTATGTATTTCCAAAAGATGCACAGGTGCTTTGGATTGATAGTGAAAATGCATCATATGACGAATTATTTCAGTTTTTATCAGGGAAAGATATTCGGATGGAAAGATGTGAAAGCACGGAAGTGAGTGAGCTGACAAGACTATACGATTATATTCTTTTGGTGGGGGTGGTTGAAAAGAGCAAACATCCGGCTCGTCTTTTGGAAATGCTAAGAAAACATTTACATAAAAATGGAAAACTACTTGTTGCTGCGAATAATCGCTTGGGAATACGATATTTTTGTGGAGACAAGGATCCTTATACGGGTCACATATTGGATGGAATTGATAATTATGGGAAGGTAAGCCCACAACGAAGAGAAAAAATTTGTGGAAGAGCCTATTCTAAGGATGAATTAAGAAAAATGTTGTTTGAGGCTGGTTTATCAAAACAACATTTCTATTCGGTGATGCCTTCTATGGAAAGATCGCAAATACTCATTTCGGAAAATTATATCCCCAACGAATCTCTTGCAGTTAGAGTTTTTCCACAATATTACAGCCCTCACACAATTTTTATGGAGGAGGAAAAGCTGTATGATGATTTGATGCGAAATGGTTTGTTTCATTCCATGGCAAATGCATACCTGATAGAATGCACTGAAAGCGGAGAACTATCCAATGTAAATCAGATTACGGTGTCCAATGACAGAGGTCATCGGGATGCAATGGTAACTATAATTAAAAAAGAAGAGTGTGTATGCAAACGTCCACTATATGCAGAGGGGATAGAAAAAGTTTCTAATTTGGTAGAGAATACAGAATATTTGCAAAGTCATGGAATACCGATGGTGAGAGCCGAGGAGAAAGATGGCTATTTTGTTATGCCCTATATAGACGGAAGAATTGCAACCATTTACTTTCAGGAGCTTTTGAAAAATAATACCGATGAATTTATAAGAGCATTGGAGGAATTTCAGGATATAATACTAAGATCTTCTGAGCATGTTTCGTATGATGAGGTAAATTGGCAGCATTTTGATCCAGAGTGGGAAAAGCGTAAAGCAGATGACCCCAATCTCAATAAGTGGAGAGATTTGGCCCATGGGAATGAAGAGGATAGAAAGAATATTGGCGTTATCTTAAAACGTGGCTATATTGACCTTGTGTCACTGAATTGTTTTTATAATGAAGAAGGTTTCATTTTTTTTGACCAGGAATTTTATTTAGACAACCTTCCGGCTAATGTTATTTTTTTAAGAACGATTGATTTGATTTATCGTGATTCCATGGAACTGGAAAATCAATTGCCAAGAGAAGTTGTATTAAAGCATTTTTCACTGTATGAGCATAGAGACATCTGGCGGAAATATACTTCTGTATTTATGCGAAAACTAAGATCAGAACGAGAACTTTCATCTTATCATAAGCGGGTTCGTAGGGATGCAAGAGAGGTGGAATCAAACCGGCATCGTATGGATTATACGCAAGAAGAGTATGACAAGCTATTCACGAATATTTTCAGAGATATTGAGAATAAAAAGATAATTTTGTTTGGTTCTGGGAAATTTTCAGAACAGTTCATCAGACAATTTCAGGATAGCTATGAGATAGCAGGGATTGTGGATAACGATAGTGAAAAATGGGGAACAACGCTGGAGGACATTGAAATTATGTCTCCGGCCATATTAAAGGAGCAGCAGGAACCATTTAAAGTATTTGTCTGTATAAAATTTTTTGAAGACGTCCTGGAACAATTAAAGAATATGGGAATCCGTGAAATGGCCGTATACAATCCTGCATTGGAATACGAACGCCCATTAAAGCAGATGGCAGTATTGGAAAACGAAGAAGATAAACCATATCATGTAGGGTATGTAGCAGGAGTATTTGATTTGTTTCACATCGGGCACCTGAACCTTCTGAAAAGGGCAAAGGAGCAATGTGACTATCTGATTGTAGGGGTGGTATCGGATGAACAGGTTATTCGGGACAAGCGCACAAGACCATATGTTCCGTTTGAAGAGAGAAAAGAAATTGTGCAGTCTTGCAAATATGTGGATGAGGCGGTAAGAATTCCGGAAGATCATCCGGGAACTGAAGAGGCTTATAGGCGCTATCATTTCGATGTCCAGTTTTCGGGAAGTGATTATGAAAATGATCCCGACTGGATAGCTAAGAGAGAATATTTACGACAGCATGGGGCTGAACTAGTTTTTTTCCCTTATACACAATCTACCAGTTCTACAAAGCTCAAGGAAAAAATCAGTCATTAACAGGGAGGAAGGTTTATATGCAGATTTCATACAGCCCGGTAGGAAGCGTGGATATCTGGCGGCCAAACAGAGGATTAGAGCAGCTGGTGTCAGCAGGCATTAAAAGTACCATTTTGGATTTCTCCGTTATTTGCCAGGTTTATGATCCTAAGGAAGTGATGCGGATAGAAAAGAGCGGTTGTAGGCCCAAGGGATGGATCTTTCGGGAACAGCCAGAGCAGATAACAGAAAGTACCCGGATGTTTGTGACAAGGTGCAGAGAACTTCAGGTAAATATTACGCTTGCAATAATGCCACATTTTAAAAGTGAACAGGAAGTACAGAATATAGAGGAATTGTATACGCTTCTTAGGGAGTGTATGAAAGCCTGTCGTGTGTTTGGGATTGAAAATGTTGTGATACAGCCATTACAGGCCGGCTGGGAGACCAATCTGATATTTTATCAGAAGCTTCTTGGTTGGGCAAAGGAAGATGATTTACATATTCTGTTGAAAAACTGTCTGAAATATTTGAACGGCCGATATGTAAGAGGAACCTGCTCTGATGCGGAAGAAGCTAATACATGGATAGATGCTTTAAATGAGTTGGCAGAAGAAAAGCGTTTTGGATTCTGCATGGATATGGGAGTTTGCAGTATATGCGGGCAGAACATGTACGAGTTTGCAACAGTGCTTGGAGAAAAAATTAAGGCAGTGATCATAAATGAAAATAATGGGCAGGAGCCGGGAGCTATGCTTCCCTTTTCACAGATCAGCAAGTTTCGGTGCAGGACGGACTGGTTGAATTTTTTCAGGGGACTTCGTGCAATTGATTTTCAGGGAATCGTTGTTTTGGATGTCAGAGAAAGCCTGGCAGCAAGTCCTCTTTTGCTTAGAGAAGGAATGCTGCAGCATACGAAAAGGATTGGAGAGTATTTGAGACTACAGTTGGAATTGGAACAAATGCTTGCGCAATATGATAAAAGGGTTTTGTTTGGTGCTGGAAACATGTGCCGGAATTATATGAAGTGCTACGGCGAGAAGTATCCCCCACTTTTTACCTGCGACAACAATGCAGCTATCTGGGGAACAAGATTTGAAGGTCTGGAAGTGAAAGACCCGGAAGAACTTAAGAAATTGCCGGAGGACTGTGCAATTTTTATTTGTAATATTTATTATGATGAAATAAAAAAGCAACTGCAAAAGATGGGATTACAAAATCCGATTCACTGTTTTAATGATGAATTTATGTCTTCGTTGTGTCTGGATTGATTTGATTCGGAGATGAGAGAAGTGTATTAATTAATATTGGTGTTAAGGTTAAGGAGGAAAGATGTATGTTTAAGGCGTTTATTTCGTTGGGGTGGGCCTGCGTTACGGCTGCATCAATGGGAAAGTACGGATTAAGAGATGGCGCATATCCGTTTGACTGGGTGCGGTCTCAGTTAAATGGAGTCCTTCACTTTTTGGAAAATGATTTTGAAGATTTTCTTTGTAGAGAACATTTAAGTGAAGATGGGAAGATTTTTTACGATAGAAAGTGGGGAATTGAATTTATACATGATGGTTCAATTGCGACAGAAGGGGAATATGGTAATATCTGCGAGAAGTATAAACGTAGGATTCAAAGATTCAGGAAAACTGTACAGGAAGGGAAGGTTTTGTTCGTTCGTGCCATAATGGATCAGGCTGAAGTATGTTGGGTCAAGGAAAATAGTGAATATATTTCAAAAATAATCAGTAAATTTCCGAAAAGTGAAATAGTCTTTTTAGCTCATCGGGGACTGAGAGAAATGACAAATTTTCCATTTCGGCTTTATATGCTCAATATTTATGGATGGATGATTGCTTCAAGGTATCAGCTAAGAAGTACCTTTGATACAAATGAAGAATTTGTTTCTTATTGCCAGACAAATTATTCTGAGCAGAAACTGCTGGAAAATAAGAAATTTGATGAAAAAAAAGAAGTAGCATATGCCGAAAAGGAGAACCGGATTTCTCATGAGGAACGTGAGAAATTCTTTTTGAAAATTATTGATGGAAAGAATAGACAAATTGTTGTTGAACGGTCAAGGGTTAACAGAATTTTAGAAATTATAAAATCTGATTTGAAAAAGGTACATAAGGAAGAAATGATAGTGATTTATGGTGCTGGAGATATTGGAAAGTTTCTTGCGGATAAAATTCATAATCAGGTAGATATCAAATGCTTTCTAGATCAAAAACCATATGAAAGTAATTATCATGGAGTTCCCATCTTAAAGCCTTCCGAGTATGAGTATGATGGGAAAAGTTTGATCGTAGTGGTTCCGTCTTATGATTATGATGGGATTGTATTAAATTTAGAAAAGCTATACAGGCAGAAGATAAGGTGTATTTCGGTGGAAAATTTGTGTAAGACATATAGCGAGGAAGCACAATGATAGGGATTGGTGTACAGACAAAAGATGTAGTATATGATGAGAATCCATATGAGGGATTCCGGATGCTGAAAAAAGCAGGATTTGATTGCTGTGATTTTAGCTTGAACAGTTATCTTAAAAATACCGATATTTATCAGGAAAATATAAATCGATTTTTTGATGGATCGGTAGAAGAAATTACAGCCTTCTTTACAAACCACAGGAACGCTGCCGCAGAAGCAGGCATCAGGATCAACCAGATGCATATGCCCTATCCTATCTTTGTGCCGAGCGCAGCGAAAGAAGTCAACGACTATTTACTGAACCAGGTCGCAATCAAGAGCATGGAAGTCTGTCATTTTTTGAAATGTCCCTATATTGTAATTCACGGATATAAGCTGGCAAGATATCTTGGATCAGAAGAACTTGAATGGGAAAGAACAGCGGCTTTTCTTGACAAGATTTTGCCACTGGCAAAAAAATATGGAATTACAGTTTGCATAGAGAACCTTTATGAAGCGGTAGCAGACCATATTGTGGAAGGTCCTTGCTGTAATGTACATAAAGCGGTTCAGAGGATAGATAATTTTAATGAAAGATACGGAGCGGAAGTATTAGGCTTTTGCTTTGATGCCGGGCATGCAAATCTGGTTGGAATTGATTTTGAAAAGTTCCTCACAGCTCTTGGAAACAGGCTTAAGGTGCTTCACCTTCATGATAATGATGGAAGGGCGGATCTCCATCAGATTCCATATACATTTACCAGAACAAGGGAAAATACGGCATCGACAGATTGGGAGGGACTAATACGAGGTTTGAAAACAATTTCCTTTGAGGGAGCTTTGAGCTTTGAAACCGCACCGGTATTAACTTCATTTCCGGACTTTATGAAACAGGATGTCTTAACTCTCATTGCAGCAATCGGCAGAGGCTGGAAGCAGGAGATTGAGAGATAATACCAGAAACGGGCTGGTTTTGTAGATTTTTTAGGCTCATATTGTAGGATTTTATGTTTCATAAACCCGTTATGTGGCTTCCAGACTGCATTTGAGGCACTTGTGCAACTTGACGAACAGGCTGTAAGCGTTCAACTATAATTTTTATCTGCACTATTGCTTATGCAAAAGTTGTATGATAAGCTTTAATCAAAGCATAACATTCTAAAATTCTATTTTCATTCATTTGATCTGAGGGACATTTCACTTTGGGAATCTATGCTTTTATTTTCCAATTTAATTGAAAAGGCGGAAGGCTTTCGGGTGAATGTGCTGACAGATGGAGCGTTTGGGCATACTTGCCAGGAAGCTGTTTCTGCCATGAAGGGCAGATGCAAAGCGTCTGTGGAATGGAGTAGAATGGGGAAACAGGATAAGGCAGAAAAGATGCTGCTAGCCTGCAGGGATGTTTTTGCAGAAATAGTAAATGTGCTGATTTATGAAGGCAGCCAGATCCTTGATGAGGAGAACTTATTGCCTGGGCCGACAGAAAGTATATGTGCATTTAAGAATGAAGAACTGCAGCAGCTTAGGGACTGCAGCATGTATGAGATGTATGGCGGCAGGGTGAAGGCTCTTTATAACATGGAAAATCAAAGCAGGCAGGATAAGTGGATGCCTCTGCGCTGTGCAGGCTATGACGGTGCAGCTTACAGGGCACAATATAATGAGCGTAAGGCAAAGCGTGAAATTTATCCGGTGATCAGTATTGTGTTGAACTGGGGGAAAAGACCATGGAAAGCGGCAACAACGATCCGGGAACTGATAGGCTTTTCTCTTCCGGAGAAAGCACAGGAGTATCTGGACAGGAACAGGATCCATGTATTTGATATGCGTTTTCTGCCAAAGGAAGTCAGAGAACGGTTTCGGGGAGATGCCCGTGTAGTACTGGAATGTCTGACAAACCCGGAGGGCAGTCTGTGGAAGGAACAGGAGCTTAAAAATCCTGGTGAGGTGACCAGAATGCTGTTTGCGCTATCGGGAGATCGAAGGTATCTGGAATATGTTCCTTTTATGGAAACGGGAGGAGGAAAGAAAATGTGTGAAGCGCTGGATAAGGCAGAGAGAACAGGGATAGAAAAGGGCATACATCAAGGAATACAGCAGGGCATACAACAAGGAATACAAGTTTTAGTATCTACCTGCCATGAGTTGGGATTAAGCTTTGAAGATACCGCATCGAAGGTAAAAGAAAAGTTTTCATTGGGTGATGCGGAGGTACAAAGGGATATGAAGTTATATTGGTAAAAGGAGAGAAGCAGATAGGAAAATCCTAGGAGCAAGAAAGTTCGTTTAATCTTTCCCTTGCGGGTTTAAAATCGCCACATTTTTTGTATAAAACCTTGGCAGTTTCAATATCGCCAAGTACTTCATTGATGCAGGCCATGTTGTAGGTGGGAATAAAGCTGTTTGCTCCTTCTGTTTTGGAAGTTTCAAAGCTGGTGGCTTTCAAAAATTCGGCCATAGCCTGTAAAAGCATACCCTTGCGAAGGTAAATAAGCCCCATAAGGCAGACAAAATCTGCAGTAGTGGCAAACTCATCGTAAATATTCTGAAACTGTAAGGCTTCATCAAAGCGTCCAAGGTGAAGCAGTGCATATCCATATCCAATGACCATCATCTGAACGTATTCTGCATTGGGATCTACATCATATTCCAGGCCTTTCCCATAATAGTAACAAGCCTTTTCGTCATCGCGCAGCATATTGTAAGACTGCCCGATTTGAAAGTAGAGATAGGGATCATCTGGCGTTTCTGCCAGCATTTTCAGAAGAAGCTCATTGTTGCGCTCGGCCTTTTTGCGAAGATCTTCAATCGTGCCATTATATCCGCAGTGATCGACAGTAAGAGGAAGAGCCACTCGCTTATACTCGGTTCCGTCAAGGGCTCTTACCTGTTCATGGATGATAGCCTCGTAATGAAAAAGTTTTTTGTTAAAAAAGCGTTCTACATCATCGGTGTAAACGCTGTCAGTGCCATTCATTTCGTAGTGATTTTTTCGTGAGAGCATTCCCACACATTGAGGATAATATGTGATCAGTGCATCGAAGCCTCGTACATCCAGATCTATAATATATTCATCACAATCAAGCACCAGAACCCAATCATAGGCAGCACATCGCAGAGAAAAGTTTCTTGCAGCACTGAAATCACCGATCCAATCAAAATGAAAGATTTTATCGGTGTATTTTTGAGCAATGGAAATGGTATTATCGGTAGAACCTGTGTCCACCAAAACGATTTCATGAGGATAGTCTTTAAAATGCTTTTGGATAGCCGACAAAAAGTTTTCCATATTTTTTTGTTCGTTTTTCATGATGACACAGATAGAGATAGGGGGCATGAGGCATTCCTTTCATTGGTAGGACTATTTTCATAATAAATTAATAATATAAGTGTATCACGAATGAAGAGGGCAGACAATTTAAATTGTTTAAAAACTATGAAATGAAGCCTATAAACTTAAAGCAAAAGACGTAGAAAAAATCTTGGAATTTCTTTATGTTTATCATGGAAAAGGCAGTAAAAGCGCATAAAAACTGGGGTGGCGGCTTTGTGCATTTTGCCATACAGCAGTTGGTGCCTACATAAAGATTTTCATGGGAATTCTTGCATAGGGAATGGAACCTGTGCTAGTATTTAATCAAAGCATAACATTCTAAAATTCTGTTTTCATTCATTTGATCTGAGGGACATTTCACTTTGGGAATCTATGCTTTTATTTTCCAATTTAATTGAAAAGGCGGAAGGCTTTCGGGTGAATGTGCTGACAGATGGAGCGTTTGGGCATACTTGCCAGGAAGCTGTTTCTGCCATGAAGGGCAGATGCAAAGCGTCTGTGGAATGGAGTAGAATGGGGAAACAGGATAAGGCAGAAAAGATGCTGCTAGCCTGCAGGGATGTTTTTGCAGAAATAGTAAATGTGCTGATTTATGAAGGCAGCCAGATCCTTGATGAGGAGAACTTATTGCCTGGGCCGACAGAAAGTATATGTGCATTTAAGAATGAAGAACTGCAGCAGCTTAGGGACTGCAGCATGTATGAGATGTATGGCGGCAGGGTGAAGGCTCTTTATAACATGGAAAATCAAAGCAGGCAGGATAAGTGGATGCCTCTGCGCTGTGCAGGCTATGACGGTGCAGCTTACAGGGCACAATATAATGAGCGTAAGGCAAAGCGTGAAATTTATCCGGTGATCAGTATTGTGTTGAACTGGGGGAAAAGACCATGGAAAGCGGCAACAACGATCCGGGAACTGATAGGCTTTTCTCTTCCGGAGAAAGCACAGGAGTATCTGGACAGGAACAGGATCCATGTATTTGATATGCGTTTTCTGCCAAAGGAAGTCAGAGAACGGTTTCGGGGAGATGCCCGTGTAGTACTGGAATGTCTGACAAACCCGGAGGGCAGTCTGTGGAAGGAACAGGAGCTTAAAAATCCTGGTGAGGTGACCAGAATGCTGTTTGCGCTATCGGGAGATCGAAGGTATCTGGAATATGTTCCTTTTATGGAAACGGGAGGAGGAAAGA
>OBAR01001480.1_pt1 | contig 19902 bp, 17 predicted proteins | sample 1517911 | NCBI WGS metagenome assembly OBAR01 (sample SAMN04571709, study PRJEB22368) | human gut metagenome | biome: human gut; material: stool | host: Homo sapiens | place: Luxembourg | collected 2012-10-26
TGGAAAGCATCGCCTACGGCATTGGTGCCGCCGGCGCAGGCCGTGACCGGGCAGGTGCACATGCCCTTCAGGCCAAAGCGGATGGCCACCTGTGCCGCCGCCATGTTGGCAATGGACATGGGCACAAAGTAGGGGCTGACCTTTTCCATGCCTTTTTCTTCCCCGCGGGTGTGCTGCTCCTCGATGGTGGGCAGGCCGCCAATGCCGCTGGAAAGGACCACACCGATGTTTTTGGCCTCTGCTTCCGTGTTCAGGCCGCTGTCGGCAATGGCCTCGGCTGCAGCAGCCAGTGCCAGCAGGGTGAAGCGGGCCATCTTGCGGGCTTCCTTTTTGTCCACAACGGTCTCAGGGTCAAAGTTTTTCACTTCACCGGCCAGCTTGCACTTGAAATCGGTGGTGTCAAACTGGGTGATGGGGCCAATGCCGCACTGGCCTGCCTTTGCGGCAGCCCAGCTGTCGGCAGCAGTGTTGCCCAGCGGGTTCACGGTGCCCAGACCGGTGATCACGACTCTGCGTTTTTCCATAGAGAATTTCTCCTTTTACATTGCCATGCCGCCGTCCACACAGAGCACCTGCCCGGTGAGATAGCTGCTTTGTTCTGCGGCAAAAAACGCCACCGCGTTTGCCACGTCCTCCGGCTGGCCTGCGCGGCCTGCCGGGATGTCCTTTGCCATTTCGGTGCGGACAGCCTCCGGCAGGGCGGCGGTCATATCAGTTTCAATAAAGCCGGGCGCAACAGCATTTACTGTCACATTGCGGCTGGCCAGCTCCCGGGCCAGGCTTTTGGTCAGGCCGATGAGCCCGGCCTTGCTGGCAGCGTAATTCGTCTGGCCAGCATTGCCCCGCAGGGCAACGACGCTGCTCAGATTGATGATCCGGCCCCAGCGCTGGCGCACCATCCGGCGGGCCGCTTCCTTGCAGCAAAGGAACGCACCCTTGAGGTTTGCGTCCAGCACAGCATCAAAGTCTGCTTCGGACATGCGCAGGATCAGGTTGTCCCGGGTGATGCCTGCATTGTTCACAAGGATATCCACCCGGCCAAAGGCGTTCACCGCCTCCTCAAAGAGCTTTTTGCAGCCCTCGGCGGTGGAAACATCGGCCTGCACGGCCACAGCCTGCGCGCCCTCGGCCCTGCACAGAGACACGGTCTCGGCGGCGGCCGCTTCGCCGTGGCAGTAGTTGACCACCACATGGCAGCCCTGCCGGGCAAGCTGTACGCACACTGCCCGGCCGATTCCCCGGCTTCCGCCGGTCACAACGGCGGTACGGATGATGGTTTCTTCGTTCATTGTTCTTCCTTCCATGCGTTCAGAACGGTGTCCAGCTGCGCCGGGGTCTCCACCGACACACAAGTCACACCGGGCAGAGTCTTTTTCACAAAGCCAGAGAGCGCATTGCCGGGGCCGACCTCCAGAATGTGATCCACACCCAGCTCACCCAGACGGTGCAGGGTGTCCTCCATGTAGACACTGCTCTGTACCTGCCGGACCAGCAGGGCCGGGATGCTGTCGCTCTCGGCTTTTTCACGGCCCAGGCAGTTAAACAGCACCGGAACGCTCATTTCGCCAAAGGCTTCGGCGGCAAAGCGCTTTGCCAGGGCATCCCCGGCGGGAGCCATCAGACGGGTGTGGAACGGTCCGCTCACCTTGAGCGGGATGCACCGGCGGGCACCGGCCTGCTTTGCAAGCTCCGCAGCCTTGTCCACTGCGGCCTTTTCGCCGCCAATGACCAGCTGGCCCGGGCAATTGTAGTTGCAGATCTGCACACAGCCCAGCGCGGATGCCTGCTCACAGCATTCTGCAAGGGGGACCCGGTCGAGGTTCAGCACTGCGGTCATGCCGCAGTCGATGCCGCTGGCCGCGTCGGCCATGGCTTTGCCGCGGTAGGCTGCCAGCTCAATGGCCTGCTTGGCGGTGAATACACCGGCGGCTTCCAGCGCGGAATATTCGCCCAGAGAGAGACCGGCCACATAAGCGGGCTTGACCCCCTGCTCGGCCAGAACGGCGGATACGCCGCAGGCAAAGGCCACCATGCAGGGCTGGGTGTATTCGGTCTGATTCAGAACGCCGTCCGGGTCGTCGAAGCAGACGCGGTGCAGATCAAACGGAAGGTCTGCAGCGTCGAACGCGGCACGGAAAGCGGAAGATGCTTCGTAAAATTCTTTGCCCATGCCGGGGTGCTGGGCACCCTGGCCGGCATACAAAACAGCAAGCTTCATCGGTTTTTCCTCCATTCGGTCACAAGTTCATCCATCAGCTCACGGACAGTGTACATCCGGTCCAGCCTGCCCACATTGGCCCCGCAGAAGAAAAGTCCTTCCTCCAGGTTGCCCTTGACCGCTTCGATCAGTGCATGGGTGATGCAGTAGGGCACCTTGACAGGGTCGCAGGTCTTCAGGCAGCGGGCACAGTGCCGGGGCGGGAAGCGTCTGCCCTCCGCCATGGCCTGCACCAGCGGCGTGTTCAGCGCCCGGCCCGGCATCCCGACCGGGCTGTGGATGATGCGCACATCCTCAGAACCTGCATTCAGCAGAACATCCTTGTATCCCTGGGATGCATCGCACTCGTAGGTGGTGATAAAGCGGGTGGCAAGCTGAACGCCTGCGGCACCCAGTCTGGTAAAGTGAGCCAGATCGGCCCCGGTGTACACACCGCCCGCCACAAACACGGGGATGCTGTGGCCGAACTGCGCCTCATAGGGCTTTACCTCGGCCAGCACCTCCGGCAGGATCTCATCCAGCGTCTGACAGGTTCCGGAGAACAGGTCCTGCTCCGCAAAGCCGAGATGACCGCCTGCCTTGCAGCCCTCAATGACCACAAAATCAGCGGTGCGGCCGAACTCCTTGGCCCAGCGGCGCAGGATGAGCTTTGCCGCCCGCCCGCTGGAAACGATGGGCGCGATGGCGACCTCCATCGTGTTCACAAGGCCGGGCAGTTCCAGCGGCAGACCAGCGCCGGACACCACAGCGTCCACGCCCGCTTCCACCGCGGTGCGGATGGCGGCGGCATAGTCCTGCGTGGCCACCATTGCATTGATGGCCACCATACCGGCACCGTTTGCGATCTGCTTTGCTTTCCGGATCTCAGCGGTCAGGGCGCGGTGGTTGGCGCTGGCCGGGTCACGGGCAAAGTCCGGCTCCCGGTAGCCTGCATCGGCGGTGGAGATGCACCCCATGCCGCCGCAGGCCGCCACGGCACCGGCCAGCCCGCCCAGAGAAACGCCCACGCCCATGCCGCCCTGCAGGATGGGCACAGACAGGGTTTTCTTTCCGAGCGTCAGCATTCCTCGCTCAGCGCGTGGATACGCTGCCTCCCGCCGTTCCACAGGTCATCCAGAATGTCCGCCACAGGGCGTACCTCGTGGAGCATTCCGGCCACCTGACCGGCCATCAGACTGCCGGTGGAGGTGTCGCCTTCAAACACGGCCCGGCGCAGACTGCCCAGGGTATATTTTTCCAGCTCCATCTTATCGGCACCGGCCTTTTCCTGCCGGACATATTCACGGCTCATCCGGTTTTTCAGCACCCGGACCGGGGAACCGCCGATGCGTCCGGTCACGATGGTGTCGCTGTCCTTGGCATTGAGCAGGGCAGCCTTGTAGTTTTCGTGGATGGGGCACTCCTCGCTCACCAGCAGGCAGGTGCCCACCTGCACGCCGCAGGCACCCAGCGCCAGGGCTGCTGCCAGCTGACGGCCATCGGCAATGCCGCCCGCCGCAATGACGGGCAGATCCACTGCGTCCACCACCTGCGGCACCAGCGCCATGGTGGCCATCTCGCCCACATGGCCGCCGCTCTCGGTCCCTTCGGCGATCACGGCATCGATGCCCAGCTTCTCCAGATGCTTTGCCAGCACAGCGGCAGCCACCACGGGGATCACCTTGATGCCCGCCGCTTTCCACATGGGAACATATTTGCCCGGGTTGCCTGCGCCGGTGGTGACCACCTGCACGCCTTCTTCCACAACGATCTGGGCAAACTCGTCTGCCTGCGGGTGCATCAGCATGATGTTCACGCCAAAGGGCTTGTCAGTGAGCTGTTTGCACCGGCGGATATTTTCGCGCAGGGTGTCGGCATTCATGCCGCCCGCACCGATGATGCCCAGTGCACCTGCATTGGAGCAGGCTGCGGCAAACTCACCGGTGGCAATGTTTGCCATGCCGCCCTGGATGATGGGGTATTTCGTCCCTAAGATCTCGTTCAGTAATTTCATATGATGTTTCCAGTCGGCGGGCCGGGGCTTCTCTGTGGGTCGTCCGTTGGGACGGCCCGTTTTGAGAAAGCTGCCGGAACGCCGACGCATTCACTCTTTGTATTGCAGGATCGCGCCGCCCCAGGTCAGGCCGCCGCCAAAGCCGATGCAGGCCAGCGGTCTGCCCGGGGTCAGCTGCCCGCTCTCGGCCAGCTCGTTGAGGGCGACCGGAATGCTGGCGGCGCTGGTGTTGCCGTGGCGATCCATATTCTTATAAAATTTTGCCGGGTCGGCCTGCAGGGCCTTGATGCAATGGTCGATGATGCGGCTGTTGGCCTGATGGCAGACCACCCACGACAGATCCTCGAGGGTCAGCCGGGTCTCGTCCAGCACCGTGTGCAGGCACTTGGGCAGGGCATCCACGGCAAAGCGGAATACCGCCTTGCCGTCCATGGTGATGGGGGCAGAGCCTTCCCGGCTCGGCCCGCCCGCATGGAGGACATCACTGCCGCGTGCCCCCAGCGTCAACGCAAAGGGGGTATCTGCCAGCCGGAAAATGGCGGCTCCGGCCCCGTCGCCGAACAGCACGCAGGTGGAGCGGTCAGTGGGGTCCATCAGGCGGGAAAGTGCTTCGCACCCGATGACAAGGGCATACTGCCCGCCCAGAGTCGTCAGCATTCCCCGCGCCACGGCCATGCCATAGAGAAAACCGGAACAGGCCGCGTTGATGTCCAGCGCGGGCCGGTTTTCGGGCAGGCCCAGTGCCGCCTGTACCTGACAGGCCACGCTGGGGGTGGCATCCGGGGCAGAAAGGGTCGCGCAGACACAGCAGGCAATGTCCACCGGGGCAAGGCCGCTGCGGTCAAGGGCCTGCCGCGCGGCCGCAATGGCCAGCGTGGCGGCAGATTCGTCCTCGGTGCACCAGTGCCGGGTGCGGATGCCGGTGCGGCTGGTGATCCATGCGTCACTGGTGTCCACCATGCGGCTCAGCGCGTCATTGGTGATCGTCCGTCCGGGAAGTGCCCCGCCGGTGGCGATCAGCTGTAAACCATTCATGCGTTCCTCGTTTCTCCGATCTGGCGGTACTTTTTATAGCGCTGATCGGCCAGCTGCCGGTCGCTCATGCGGCACAATTCTTTCAGGTGGGCACGCAGAGCGGCATCCATGCGCTCAAACAGGGCCGCGTGGCAGCGCTGGGCACCGCCCACCGGCTCCGGGATCACTTCTTCCACGATGCCGCCGCGGTACAGATCCTGCGCCGTCAGCTTCATCATCTCACAGGCCTCGCCGCTGCGGGAGGAGTCCTTCCACAGGATGCTGGCAAAGCCCTCGGGACTCAGCACCGAGTAGACCGCGTTTTCCAGCATGAGGATGTGGTTGGCCACACCCAGTGCCAGCGCGCCGCCGGAGGAACCCTCGCCGGTGACCACGGCGATGACCGGTACCGTCAGGCCGCTCATCTCCATCAGATTCCGGGCAATGGCCTCGCCCTGCCCCCGCTCCTCGGCATCCTTGCCGGGGTAAGCGCCCGGCGTGTCGATAAAGGTGATGATGGGACGGCCGAATTTTTCAGCCTGCTTCATCAGGCGCAGAGCCTTGCGGTAACCCTCCGGCCCCGGCATTCCAAAGTTGCAGGCCAGATTTTCCTCCAGCGTGGAGCCCTTGCGGTGGCCGATGACAGTCACCGGCATCCCGTGGAAACGGGCCACGCCGCCCAGAATGGCCGCGTCCTCCTTGCACTGCCGGTCGCCGCGCTGCTCAAAGAAATCCGTGAACAGGGCAGAGATCGTCTCGTCGATGTGCGGACGCTCCGGGTGACGGGCCAGAAAGACCCGATCCTCGGCAGTCAGCGGGCCGCAGGAGCGCAGAATCTCGTCCTCTTCCACCGCCAGTTCTGCCAGTTCGGACGCATGGGCGGTGATGGCCTCCATGTCACTGCCGCTGCCCTTCAGCGCGGCGATCTGTGCGTCCAGCGGGGCCAGCTGCTCCAAAATATCTTTTATCATTCGTGTTTCCCTCCGGCATGAAGCTGCAGGACCTGGATCAGCGTATCCCGCAGCTGACTGCGGGGCACCACCTGATCCACAAAGCCGTGTTCCATCTGGAATTCGCTGCGCTGGAACCCGGCGGGCAGTTTTTCACCGATGGTCTGCTCAATGACACGGGGGCCGGCAAAGCCGATGAGTGCCCCCGGTTCGGCCAGCATGATATCGCCCAGGCTTGCAAAGCTGGCGGTCACGCCGCCGGTGGTGGGGTGGGTCAGCACACTGACGTACAGCCCGCCCTTTGCCGAAAAGCGCTGGATGGCGGCGCTGGTCTTGGCCATCTGCATCAGGCTGAAAATGCCCTCCTGCATCCGCGCGCCGCCGCTGGCCGAAAAGATGACCAGAGGCAGGCGCTTGGCAGTGGCGTACTCCACGGCGCGGGTGATCTTCTCGCCCACAGCCGTGCTCATGCTGCCCATAAAGAACCGGCTGTCCAGCACGGCTGCCACACAGGCCACGCCGCCAATGCGGCCGACGGCAGTAACGGCAGCTTCGTGCAGGCCGGTCTTGTTCTGAGCGGCGGCAAGCTTTTCCCCGTATCCGGGGAAGTTCAGAACATCCTGCGGATCAAGGTCAGCGTCCAGTTCCCGGAAGCTGCCGTGATCCAGCACCAGACTGAGCCGGTAATACCCGCCAATGGGCATGTGATAGCCGCAGTTGGGGCAGACATACAGGCTTTTGCCCCACAGGGTGCGGGCAGCGCGGCGGCCGCACTGCTTGCACTCCACAAACTGCGGTTCGTGCCAGACAGCTCCGGCATCCCGCTTGGCTTTCAGCTGGAAAGTGCGCTCCCGCATCCGGTTGGGGAGCAGATCTCGGATATCATTCATCGCATGTTTCCTCAGATATGTGCGGTGATGTAGTTGTAGATATCACCCACGGTCTTGAGCTTTGCCAGCTCCTCGTCCGGGATGGACACACCGCAGGCATCCTCCAGCGCCATGTTCAGCTCTACGGCATCCAGGCTGTCGGCCTCCAGATCCTCGGTCAGGCTGGCCTCCATGGTCACCTTGTCCTCCTCGCAGTTCAGGGTGTCAACAACGATCTTCTTCATTTCTTCAAACGTCATGGTAATATTCTCCTTTGATTGGTTTGTATTTTTATTATCTAAAAAGTTTGAGGTTTCTTGCGAACACGACCATTATATCTGAATCGTCGGATAAGTCAAGAATAATAGCTAAAATATTTTATCTTTTACAATTCTGACACACTTTCCTCCACAGGGGCAGTTCCTCTTTTCCATTGCCCTTTTTCCCAAAACGTGCTAATATGGGTTCAGCACTCAGACAAGAAGGAACGAAAGGATGGATCCCATGAAATTCAGCGAAATGAGTTATACCCGCCCGGACATTGATGCCCTGCTGGGCCAGTGCAAGGCGCTGGCCGCCAAGGCCGCCGGGGCAGCCAGCGGCGAGGAGCTGGTGAATGTTTACTACGAGCAGAGCCGCGCCTTTGCCGATTACAGCACCGCCGCACAGCTGGCAAGCATCCACTACACCTGCGACACCCGTGACGCTTATTGGAAGGCCGAGCAGGACTTCTTTGATGCCAACGGTCCCGCCGTGGAAAACGCACGGGTGGAGATCAGCCGGGCATTTCTGGCCAACGCCCATGTGGATGCGCTGACCGAAGCCTTTGGCACCACCTGCGTGGCTGGCATGAAGAATGCCGTGCTGGGCATGGATGACCGCACCGTGGAGCTGCAGAAGGAGTACAACGCCCTTGTCAGCCAGTACCAGCAGGTGTACGGCGGCGCACTGGTCGAGTTTGACGGCAAGCAGCTGACCATTCCCCAGCTGGGCCCCTATAAGGAGAACCTGGACCCTGCCGTCCGCCGCGCCGCCTACGAGGCTGAGGCAGCGTATTTCGATGCCCACCGTGACGAGCTGGACGGCCTGTACACCAAGATCGTCAAGAACCTGAACGCACAGGCACAGATCCTGGGCTACCACGATTACAGCGAGCTTTCCTATGTACGGATGAACCGCATCGGTTACGGCCCTGCCGAGATCCGGAAATTCCGTGACCAGGTGGCCAGCGATGTGGTGCCCGAGCTGAAAAAGGTGATCGAGCTGCGCTGCAAGCGCACCGGCATCTCCCACCTGACCTTTTCCGATCTGCCTGTGGCGTTTCAGGACGGCAACCCCTCTCCCATCCCCGGCTACGATGCCCGGATGGCCGCCGCCCGCACCATGTACCATGAGCTGAGCCCCGAGACCGCAGAATTCATCGACTTCATGCAGGACAATGAGCTGTTCGACGTGGAGAGCCGCCCCGGCAAGATGTCCGGCGGCTATATGACCAGCCTGCCCACCTACAAGGCTCCCTTTATCTTTGCCAACTGGAACAACACCTCTGCCGACGTGGACGTGCTGACTCACGAGTGCGGCCACGCCTTTGAGGGCTATGTGGCCGAGCGTGACCCCAAGGTCCCCGCAGACCTCGAGTGCCCCGGCATGGAGAGCGCCGAGATCCACTCCATGGCCATGGAGTTCCTGACGGCTCCCTGGCACCATCTGCTCTTTGGCAAGGACACTGAGAAATACGCTCTGCTCCACGCCGAGGACAGCTTCCTCTTCCTGGCCTATGGCTGCATCGTGGACGAGTTCCAGCACAGGATGTACCAGAACCCCGACCTCACTCCGGACGAGCGCAACGCCGTCTGGCTGGAACTGGAGCACAAGTACCGCCCCTGGATCGATTTCGACAACCTGCCCTTCTATGGCCGCGGTGCCGGCTGGCAGCGCCAGCTCCACATCTATGAGTGCCCCTTCTACTATATTGATTACTGCCTGTCCACCATGGCTGCGCTGCAGTTCTTCCTGCTGAGCCTCAAGGACCACAAGGATGCCTGGGAGCGCTACCTCAAGCTGGTGCGCCGTGCCGGTCTGGCCAGCTACACAGAGCTGATGCAGACCGCCGGGCTGAAGGTTCCCTTTGAGGATGGCTCGATCAAGGCCATCGCCCAGCAGATGGGCCAGTGGATCGCAGAGCATCAGGTGTAAGCCTCTTGGGCCGACAGAGATTTTTTTCTTGCAAAATCCGCTCTTTTCTATAAAAAAGCACAGCGCCCCCGTTCACTGCAAGATCGCAGTGAGCGGGGGCGCTTTCTTGTGAATAAGAGGTCGATTTTATCGCAAATACAGACTATGGGGAGATACGGAACGGCACAAATTCCATAACCGGAAAGAAAATTTCCATAAAACGCCAAAAAGCCCTCGGATAAGTCATACCTATACAAGAAAGTTTGAACTTTTCGTGAATTTTCTGTGTTTCGACCATGGACAGGTGGGAACAGTTCTGCTACAATGGGAGCTGTTCTTTCCGCCGGTTCCCACGCGGCGGTTTTTGTTTTTACTATAACACAGGAGGAACTTTCATGTTAGAAAAGATCTTTCACCTGAAAGAAAACCACACCGATGTCAAGACCGAACTCATGGCGGGTGTCACCACCTTTATGACGATGGCCTACATCCTTGCGGTCAACCCCAGCATCCTGTCCGCTTCGGGTATGGATGCCAATGCGGTCCTGATTGCCACCTCGCTGGCATCGTTCGTTGGCACTGCCCTGATGGCTCTGCTGGCCAACTATCCGTTCGCTCTGGCTCCCGGCATGGGCCTGAACGCCTACTTCTCCTACACGGTCGTCCTGACCATGGGTTACAGCTGGCAGCTGGCCCTGATGGCCGTTTTTGTGGAGGGTGTCATCTTTATTGTGCTGAGCCTGACCAATGTGCGTGAGGCCATCTTCAACGCCATCCCCATGACCCTGAAGAGCGCTGTCAGCGTGGGTATCGGCCTGTTCGTTGCTTTCGTCGGCCTGCAGAACGCAAAGCTGATCGTGAACAGCGATTCCACCCTTGTTACCTATCAGCACTTCAAGGGCGAGACCTTCCACAGCATCGGCGTGGGTGCGATCCTCGCGCTGGTGGGCGTGCTCATCACCGCCATCCTGCTGGTCAAAAAGGTCAAGGGCGGCATCCTGTACGGCATCCTCATCACCTGGGTGCTGGGCATCCTCTGCGAGCTGACCGGCATCTACATTCCCAACCCCGATGCCGGCATGTACAGCGTCATCCCCACCAGCTTCATCAGCTTCGATTTCTCTGCACTGGGCAAGACCTTTGGTCAGGTGTTCAAGACCGATTTCTCCGGCGTGGGCATCCTGAACTTCTTCGCCGTGATGTTCTCCTTCCTCTTCGTTGACCTGTTTGATACCCTGGGCACCCTGATCGGTGTTGCTTCCAAGGCCGACATGCTGGATGAGGAGGGCAAGCTGCCCAACATCAAGGGCGCGCTGATGGCCGACTCCATCGCCACCTGCGCCGGTGCCGTGCTGGGTACCTCCACCACCACCACCTTCGTCGAGAGCGCTTCCGGCGTGACCGAGGGCGGCCGCACCGGCCTGACCTCCATGACCACTGGTGTGCTGTTCCTGCTGGCCGTGGTGTTCAGCCCCCTGTTCCTGACCATCCCCAGCTTTGCGACCGCTCCGGCCCTGATCATCGTTGGCTTCTACATGATGGGTTCTGCCCTGAAGATCGAGTTCGATGATCCTGCTGAGGGCATCCCCGCATTCCTGACCATCCTGGCAATGCCCACTGCATACAGCATCTCTGAGGGCATCGCCATCGGTGTCATCTCCTGGACCCTGCTGAATGTCATCACCGGCAAGGCCAAGGAGAAGAAGATCAGCCCCCTGATGTATGTGCTGACCGTTCTGTTCATCCTGAAATACGTTCTGCTGTAACAGGCATTTGCAGCAAACAGAAAGCCCCGGCTCCGGCCGGGGCTTTCGTGCGTTTATTGGTTCCTGTGCGGGTGGGGCGGATAGGGTTCAGCCGCCGAACAGCCCGAAAAAGCTGGTGTGCGTCATGCCCAGCACCAGAAACAGAAGAATGAGGGCAAACAGCACCCCAATGATGATATCCATCTGGTGGACCGTGAGGGGGAATTTATCGTAGAGCTTTTCCTTGGGGTTGACGAAATTCGGGTCGTTGTTGTCCAGCAGAGTCTTTTTTCTCTCAGCGCTCTGGGCTTTGGCGGCGGCAAGTTCTGCCTGCTCCTTTTCCAGCTGGGCCTCCCGCTGGGCAAGCAGTGCCTCACGGCGGGCCAGCTCTTCCTCCCGCTGGGCCTGGTTCATTTCTGCCATGGTGGTATCCTCCGGCGTTTTTTCTACCAGTATACCATAGAATTGTGACAGAAAAAACTCCTCCCGCAAAAAGCGGCCTTATTCCGCCAGCAGATCCTCCACCACATCCATCAGCTGAGACGGATCGAGCTGGCACGCGGTACAGCGCGCGGCCAGGCGAAGGACCCGCACCGGGTCAACGGAGACATCTGAGATGAACCGCAGCTTTCGGTGTCGTCCGTGAGATGTAGAACACGCGGCGATGCCAAAGGATGTATACGCACCACACGCGGGATGATAAAGTCGTTCCATAACACAATGATACCAAAACACACCAATCACCTCTCTATCAAAATTGTCACGCCGCTTTGAAACGGCTGCATGAATGCAGGTTCGCTGCCCGCAAAATGTTCTGACAAAATTTATATACCATCTCTTGGCTTCAAAATAAACAGCCAAAATTTCGAAATTTGGCGGCGTGTTTTGCATGTCCGGTGAAACCGGTGGTGCAGTAAAAAGACAAACTGGAAAACGGAAACGAACAATTTTACGGAATATCGTAGAAAATTTAGAAAAATCAACTTCACGCAGCAACAGATGAAAGAATGTTCCACAGAAAGCCAAAAGCATAAAAGAAAAATCTTTGCCGCAGCTTAACCACTTTTTGACAGAAAAAGTTGCAAAATCAGTCGTAAGATCGGACTTTCTGGTATATCACTTGTTCGCTGTGCGGATAAGGCTGCTCATTCTGCTTTGCCTCCGCGTCGTCTGCCGCAGACCCCGGCACTGCCCTTGTCTGAAATGCTTTCACTCCGGATGCAAACCAGATGAAAAATCCGACGGGTCGTATCACTTGACTTTCCCCTTGCAGGGGAGTATACTCCGGGGCAGTGAAATATTCGGCTATGACGAGAAAGAGTACCCGGAAAGAATGCTGCAGAGAGCTGCCGGATGGTGCAAGGCAGTGCAGGGTGTCCGTGGGAAGATCCTCTCCGAGCTTTCCGGCTGAATGGGCGGCATCTGCGCCCCAGTAAGCGGGAACGGCAGGCCCCCGTTATCACGGGCCGCGCATTGTTGGATGCGCACTGAGGGGCCGGGCTTTGCACCGGCAATAAGAGTGGTACCGCAGAGGATCTACGCCTTTGTCTCTTACGAACCGTAAGGGACAAAGGCGTTTTTTATTTGCGGGAAAGCCATTTTCCGGATGTTTCATTGCCTTTGCATCCGCAAAAATCAGGACCTGGAAAAGGAGAGTTTAACATGAAAACACTGGAAAAAGTAAGCGATTTTGTAGGCAAGTATATGGCTGCCATCGTCATTGTGGTGGCAGCGCTGGCCCTGTTCTTCCCCGGCACATTCAGCGTGGTAAAGACCGCATGGGTCAACACCCTGCTGGGCATCGTTATGTTCGGCATGGGTCTTACCCTGAAGCCGGAGGATTTCAAGGTGGTGTTCAGCCGCCCGAAGGACGTGATCATCGGCTGCATCGCACAGTTCACGCTGATGCCCTTCCTTGCATGGGCGCTGACGCAGGCGTTCCATCTGCCCACTGAACTGGCCATCGGTGTCATCCTTGTGGGCACCTGCCCCGGCGGCACCTCCTCTAACGTGATGACCTATCTGTCCAAGGGCGACGTTGCACTGTCCGTTGGCATGACTGCTGTTTCCACCGTGCTGGCTCCGTTCCTCACCCCGCTGCTCACCCTGCTGTATGCCGGTCAGCGCGTGGAGGTGAACCCCGTGAATATGTTCCTGTCCATCGTCAAGGTGGTGCTGGTTCCCATCGCACTGGGCTTTGTGGTCAACCACTTCTTCCATGCGTTCACCCAGAATGCCGTCCGTGTGCTGCCGCTGATCTCCACCACTGCCATCGTGCTCATCATCTGCGCTGTTGTGTCCGCAAACTCCGCTAAGATCATGACCAGCGGCCTGCTGATCCTGGCCGTGGTCATCCTGCACAACCTGCTGGGCTACCTCACCGGCTTTGGCGTGGGCAAGCTGCTGAAGCTGGACTCCACCAAGTGCCGTGCAATTTCCATCGAGGTCGGTATGCAGAACTCCGGTCTGGCCACTTCTCTGGCCGCTGCCCATTTTGCACAGTATCCGCTGGCAACCATCCCCGGTGCGGTGTTCTCTGTGTGGCATAACATTTCCGGTGCTGTCCTTGCCAACTTCTTTGCCCGCACCGCAGAGAAGAAGGACTGATGGTTCGTAAGAACCTCGAACGCCTGGCGACCCCAGTATAACTTTCGATCTGCTGAATGAAACCGAGGATACGATAATATCAAAAGGCAGGGTACCACCATCATGGTGATACCCTGCCTTTGCTTGTTTACCGTTCCGAGTAGTCCTTCCGCAGGAACTTGCCGGGGCGAGGCCCCTCCATCTTGCTGCGCAAGACCGTTCTGTTGCTTGAAATCCCCACTGGGGCGTTTGTTGCTTCACAAACGCGGTCTTGTTGGGGCGTGCCTGCCCCAAACCCTACTTCATAATATCGATCATGACCGATCAACGACTGATTTATAGTAATTGCCAAAGTCTGCAAGTGCATTGACGATTGGTAACATTTCCGTTCCGAGATCGGTCAACCCATATTCTACTTTGGGAGGATTCTCGTGATAATCACGACGGTAGGCAAGCCCATCATCAATCATCTGTCTTAAGCTCTCGGTCAAAACTTTCTGCGAGATCCCATCGATGCTTCTTTGCAACTCATTGAATCTCCATGGACGCTCTTTTAGATTGCGCAGAAGCAAGAGTTTCCATTTTCCGCCAATCAGGGATACTGCTGTTGCAACCGGACATTCCGGCAGTTCTTCTTTTGTACGCATATCGGTCACCTCTGTATATAGTATAGCACATTCATTTTTGAGTGTACAGTTACAAAAAGGTGCGTACTTGTTTTTGAATGTGCGAGCTTCTATACTTAGCTCAGGCAATGAAAGATTGCGAATCAAAATGGAGGTGCTTACAATGGCAAGCTACACAAAAATGACAGTTGGAAAAGAAAATCGGACGGAGCTTCATGAAAAGCTCGCCCTGACTGGTGCGGAGATCAGCCTGAATACGCTTCCTGCGGGAGCAAATGTTCCGTTTGTCCACTCCCACAAGGCAAATGAGGAAATCTACGGTGTTCTTTCCGGCAAAGGCAAGGTCGTTATCGATGGCGAAGAAATCAGCCTTGCAGCAGGCGACTGGCTGAAGATTTCTCCCGTGGCAAAACGTCAGTTCTTTGCTGCAAGCAATTCTGAGATCACTTATATTTGTATTCAGGTCAAGGAGAATTCTCTCGAAGGCTATACTGCAACGGATGCTGTGATCTACTGATAAAACATATCAAAACAAAAGGCAGGATACCACCGTCATGGTGATACCCTGCCTTTGCTTGTTTGTCGCTCTGAGTAGTCTCTTTTCAGAACTTGTTGGGGCAAAGCCCCTCCATCTGCTAACACAGACCGTTCTGTTGCTGGTGCAAACGCAAACCTCCGATAAACAAAAAAGTACCCGAACCCTTTTTCATAAAGAATCGGGTTCGGGTATGAACTGTATGGTGGACGGTACAGGACTCGAACCTGTGACCTCCTGCACGTCAAGCAGATGCTCTACCAGCTGAGCTAACCGTCCAGATGTCGTATCGACTTGAGTATGATACCACATTTTTCGCGCAATTGCAAGGGCTTTTTTGAAAAAAGTCTGCCTTTTTCGTTTTTTGCCCCGGAGGATTGGTGCAAAGGCCCCTTTGCGGGGGCTGGCAGGGGAGAGGTGCGCTCAGAGCGCCCGGCGGATGATGTCATAGAGGATGGGCTTCATGTTGTCGATGTTGTCGGGCTTGCCCTCCAACACGGAGGTATAGCACACCGACATGCACATGCTGCCCAGGGCGGTGATGCGCTGGTAGATCTCCCGCTCGGTGCGGCCCGCCATCTCGGGGCTGCACATCACGATCTGGAGGACCTTGCGCATCAGCGGCTCGGCCTCGCCGCTGGCTTCGATCTGATCCAGCCCGGGCCAGACAAAGCTGCGCTCCAGGAAGCGGAGCATCAGGGTGTCCGCGCGCAGGGCTTCGATGATATGGTCAATGACAAAGATCATCTGGTCGGGGAAGCTGGTAAGCTCGGCGGCGTGCTGCTCGGCAGCGGCACAGGCGTTGTCCAGCAGCTGGTAGCTCACCCGGGCCAGCAGGGCCTGCGTGACCGAACCCTTATCGGCAAAATAGAGGTAGAACGTGCCCTTGCCCACCTTGGCGCGGGAGGTGATATCCTCCACGCTGGTCTTGGAGGTGCCCCGCTCCAGAAACAGCTCGTAAGCTGCATCCAGAAGCGCGCGGCGCTTTTCCTGTTTCTTTCCTTCCACGGTGCTCATAGCTTGCTGCATCCTCTTTTCTGACGTTGTTTTGTCGTGTAAACAATATTTTAGCAGGGAGAAGGGAAGAGTGCAAGAGCAAAAGCCCCCGGACAAGCTATACAATTTTTGCTTTGTGATAAGAAAACTGACTTTTGGTCATTTTCTATCTTGACACCTTGCGTCGATTGGTTATAATAGTGCTTGCTCAGAAATGACCACGGGTCATTTTTGGGGCAGATCCAATCAACTTTCGTATGGAGGGTTCCCATGAAAAAGATCGCACAGAGCATCGTGCGTCTGCGCAAGCTGATCTTAACAGTAGCGGTCCTGCTGTTGATCCCTTCCGCAATCGGCGCGGTTGCTACCCGCATCAACTATGATGTCCTGACCTATCTGCCGCAGGAGCTTGACTCCATGATCGGCGAGGTAGCGCTTGAGGACGACTTCCATCTGGCCTCCACCGGTATGATCACGGTGGAAGGCCTGCCTACCAATGAACTGATCGCCATGAAGAAGGACATTGATGCGGTGCCCGGTGTCACACAGACCTTCTGGCTCAGCGATGTCATCGACCCCAGCATCCCCACCGAGATGCTGCCCGCGGATGTCCAGCAGTTCATGTTCGGCAAAAACGATTCCACCATGCTCATCGTCCGGTTTGATGCGCCCAGCGCCAGCGACGAGACGATGAACGCCGTCCAGCAGATCAAACAGGTGCTGCGGCACGACTGCTACTTTGGCGGCATGAGCGTCATCTTGCAGGATACCAAGGCACTGATCAATGAAGAGATGCCGCTGTACATCCTGTGCGCTGTGGGTGCCAGTATGCTGGTGCTGTTCCTCTCGCTGGAGAGCACCATCACGCCTGTACTGTTCATGCTGGGCCTGCTGTTCCCCATTGCGTACAACTTTGGCACCAACATCTTCCTGGGTCAGATCAGCTACATCACCCAGGCGCTTTCCACGGTGCTGCAGTTGGGCGTGACGATGGACTTCTCCATCTTCCTGCTCCACCGTTATCAGGAGGAAAAGGAACTCCGCTCCTCCAACGAGGAAGCCATGGTGACCGCCATCTGCAAGACCATGACCTCCATCACCGCTTCCTCCCTGACCACCATTGCGGGCTTCTTGGCACTGTGCGCCATGCGCCTGACGCTGGGCCGCGATATCGGTGTTGTTATGGCAAAGGGTGTGGCGCTGGGTGTCATCTGCACCATCGTCATTCTGCCTGCTTTGATCCTGACCTTTGATCAGCAGGTCGAAAAGTACAAGCACCGCACCATCGTGCCCAAGCTGACCAAGCTCAGCTACTTTGTTTCCAAGCACGCAATGCCCATCGTGGTCGTCTTTCTTGTGCTGCTGGTGCCCTTTGTGGTGGCCCAGCAAAAGACCGAGGTCTACTACACCCTGTTCGACTCGCTGCCCCAGGATCTGACCGGCATCGTTGGCACCAACAAGCTGGGCGAGGACTTTGGCATGACCACCTCCCACTTTATTCTGGTGGATGAGGACCTGACCGCAACGCAGGTGTCTGACCTCTGCGATGAGCTCAAGGATGTGGACGGCATCACCCAGGTGGTGAGCCTGGATTCCATCACTGGTCCGGGCTTCCAGACCGAGCTGCTGCCCGACAGCGTGACCGAGATCCTGCAGTCCGGCGGCTACAAGCTCATTCTGGCCAACAGCTCCTATAAGACCGGCACCGATGCCATCAATAACCAGCTGACTGAGATGAACGACCTTATCAAGGCGGTTGACCCCAACGGTGTCATCACCGGCGAGGGTGCCATGACCAAGGATCTGATCGAGGTTGCGGATGTGGATTTCAAGAACGTCAACGTCTGGTCGATCATGGCAGTCGCTGCCATCATCCTGATCTCCTTCCGGAGCCTGTCCATCCCTGTGCTGCTGGTTGCCAGCATCGAGGCCGCCATCTCCATCAATATGGGTATCCCGTACTTCACCGGTACCCAGCTGCCCTTCATCGCCAGCATCGTCATCGGCACCATCCAGCTGGGCGCGACTGTGGACTACTCCATCCTGATGACCACCCGTTATCACGAGGAGCGCAGCTATGGCCGCACCCCGCAGGAAGCTGCCCAGCAGTCGCTGGAGCACTGCAGCCAGTCCATCCTGACCAGCGGCCTGACCTTCTTTGCCGCCACCGTAGGCGTGGCTGCCATCAGTAAGATGGAGCTGCTGAAGAGCATCTGCCTGCTGATCTCCCGCGGCGCACTGATCAGCATGGTGGTCATTCTGGTGATGCTGCCCGCAGCCCTGATGCTGTGCGACTGGATCATCCGCCACACCACCCTCAAGTGGATGGTGCCGGAATCCGCCAACGCCAAGAAATCTGAAAAGGAGTAATCTGCCATGAAAAAATCGCTTCGTATCGCCAGTGCGGCGCTGGCCCTGACCCTCGCCGCCAGCTGCGCTGTGCCTGCTTTTGCCGCCGGCAGCAGCTTTTCCAAAGATGAGACCGTGTACGCTGTGATGAACGGCGACGGCTCCCTCAAGAGCACCACCGTCAGCGAACACCTGTACAACGCAGGCGGCCTGTCCTCCGTAACCGACAAGTCCACCCTGACCGACATTCAGAACACCGAGAGCAGCGCCGAGTTCACCCAGAACGGCGACGAGCTGGTGTGGAACACCGATGACACCGACGTGTACTACAAGGGCAGCACCGACAAGACTCTGCCCATGGATGTGAAGGTCACCTACGCTCTGGACGGCCAGGAAGCCGCCCTGGAGGACCTGATCGGCAAGAGCGGCCACCTGACCGTGACCGTGAGTCTGAAGAACAACGAGACCGGCACCGTGGAGGTGAACGGCCAGACCCGCAGCATCGTCACCCCGCTGATCACCGCCGTGGGCGTGATTCTGGGCAGCGATGCCTCCAACGTGACCGCAGAGCACGGCGTGGTGGAGAGCGCCGCCAAGAGCAACGTAGCCGCCTTTGTCACCCTGCCCGGCGTCAAGGACTCCCTGTCCGGCCTGCTGCCCGATGAAGTGAACAGCATCGAGGATTACCTGCAGGACACCGTGACCGTGGAAGCCGATGTGACCGAGCTGACCTGCCCGCAGATCATGGTGGCCTGCGCCACCAGCACCGAGGCTCTGGGCACCGACAATGTGTTCGACCTGAGCAGCATCAATGAGCTGACCGACGGTATGACCCAGCTGAACGACGCCATGAGCCAGCTGATGGACGGCGCTTCCCAGCTGGTGGACGGCACGGCCCAGCTGGCCGACGGTGTGCTGGCCCTGCTGGACGGTGCCAACACCCTGAACAGCGGTGCAGCCGCTCTGGACAATGGTCTGGGCCAGCTGACCAACGGTCTGGACACCCTGACCTCCAACAACGCCGCTCTGAATTCCGCTGCACAGCAGGTGGCTGACGGCGTGCTGGCTTCCGCCAACAAGACCCTGAAAGAGGGCGGCCTGATCGACAACGACATGACCTGGAGCGACTACGCCTCCGTCATCGACAACATCCTGACCATGAACGACAAGACCCTGGCCGCCGGCCGCCGCAAGATCGTGCGCACCGTGTGGGAGCAGGCCCCCAGCTTCAAGGACAGCCAGCTGGACCTGGCACTGTACCTGGCTGCCACCAAGACCAACCATGACCTGGAAGCTGCTCTGAAACGGATGCAGAGCTATGACCCCTCCATGATCACCGGTCTGGTCCAGCTGCTGACCAGCGAGGACGCCAAGAACACCGCCCACGAAGAACTGGTGTATCAGGTGAAGAACAGCCAGGATATGGCCGATGTCGCCGCCCTCAAGACCAGCCTGTCCCAGATCCAGGTGTTCGTCTCCAGTGTGAACCAGTACACCGCCGGTGTGCAGTCTGCTGCGGACGGTGCCCACTCTGCCAAGGACGGCAGCGCCCAGCTGGCCGCCGGCACCCAGACCCTGTACGATGGCGTGAACACCCTGAACAACGGCGCAGGCCAGCTGAGTGACGGCACCGTGCAGCTGAACGACGGCCTGAACCAGTTCAACGATGAGGGCATCTCCAAGCTGACCGGCGCTCTGGACGCTGACCAGCTGCACGACCTCAAGACCGTGCTGGATGCCATGGCCGACCGTCTGGAAGGCTACAACAGCTTTGCCGGTGCACCGGACGGTGCTGACGGCAGCGTGAAGTTCGTGTACAAGACCGCTGAGACCGTGGCTGCTGCGG